>Ga0065711_1028971_pt1 | contig 38221 bp, 15 predicted proteins | sample Hoacrofraction12_FD_59098 | JGI IMG/M metagenome (GOLD analysis project Ga0065711, IMG submission 59098) | Hoatzin crop microbial communities from Cojedes, Venezuela - Epithelial fraction 12 v2 (version 2) | ecosystem: Host-associated > Birds > Digestive system > Esophagus > Crop | place...
CTGCCCAGCTTTCCAGCCTATCCAGGTCACGCTGAATGGCAGCACAGCCTTCCGGTGTGTCTACCACACCTCCCAGTTTGGTGCCATCAGCAAACTTGCTGAGGGTACATTCTAACTCTTCATCCAGGTCATTGATGAAGAAGTTAAACAAGACTGGGCCCAGTACTGACCCCTGTGGGACACCACTTGTTACAGCCTCCAACTAGACTCAGCGCTGTTGATGACAACCCTCTGAGTTCTGCCATTCAGCCAGTTCTCTATCCACTTCACCGACCACTCATCCAGCCCACACTTCCTCAGAAGACCACAAAGTCCAGATTCTTTCACCATCTTTCTCCCAGTGACACAGACATTACAGGGGGGAGTAAGAAGTTTATATTTACACAGATATGCCACCTCGTGGCCATTGAACTGCCTTTCTGAGAGATACTGAATACAGACTAAAACCCCTTGGTCAGGGAAAGGTCTCCAGCACACATTTTTTTTTTCCGGGGCAAGCTAGTCATGTAAAAGGTAGATCAAACCTAAAGCATCTCTAGTTCTGCTTAAAAACCAGATTTTCTCAGCTTATGGGAGAATAGTTCCTCACAACTACCCTTGGAAGAAAGCCCCAAGGAGATGAAACTATCCACCGGCACTGAAGAAAGTGTCCTCTGAACTCAGGAGGAGGGCAGCCCACCATACCCTGTATTGTAGGTCTTGTTCCGAGGTACTGATTATGAAAGGCACAGCAAAGCTGAAAATCACACTTCACACACCTAGAAGCTGAGCAAAACCCAGTTCATAACACACATATCTTTCTCAGTCTGCAGTTTAATGACTTCAGTGAGGAAAAATACTGAGCCCCAGCTCTTTAGAAAGTACAGGTTGCTTTTTGTTGAATATTGATACCGTATTTACACATTACTGGACAACAGATTTTTGTCACATGGTTCATTAGATTTTCACTTTGACATGTATCTTCAGCATATAAACCATGAAAAACCACTGACATGGTCCCCATCTAACAGAATTATTGAACCTTGGTCAGAAGAATGCAACATTTCAAACAAGTTTTAGCTTTAAATTTTGCTTGTCCAAGCATTTTAAACAGGATTTTCCTCTAAGCAAAATGTTAAAAGCTGTTTTTGAATGGATATATGGCTATACAGTTGCTTACAATTTCCAAATACTTAAGTAGCCTGGTTCAATTTAAATTTTGCAAAATATTTTTAGATGTAGAACTTCTAAACCTCAGAAATGAGTCAGATAGTGATGTTGCCTATGAATATAAAATGTAATACATTTCTGTCCCAAAAGATAGTAACTGAAAGTCATAGTAATGATTGCAATCACAAACTAAGTGTTTTCCAGCAGTTACACATTTGTTGCCTGAGACAATGTTCCTTTTCTGTGTGCTCAGAATAAGGATTGGATTAAGTTGGAGGCCACTCTGGAAGACAGTAATTTTCCAGCAGGATACATTATGGAATCCCTCTTGCAAGATGGAGTCCCCAGTCATCAACCACATGGTCTTACCCAGAAAGCTGTGAAATTCTCAGTGGCCATCTCACCACTTCGGCTAAATACTGGACTAAGCAGCAGTTCTGTGGAACAGTCCCCTGACTGCAGTGAGGAGAGGGGAGCATATTCAGCCTCTGTCGTTGAGAGATGACTTTGAACAGTGTGGTAGGAATGAATTTGTTCTGCTGCCAAATACCCCTACTACAATCTTTTTGCACCCTGCCCATTAGAGCAAAACAATCTATTCCCAGACAAGCAAATAGATGGACTGGTTCAAGTGGATGCTTGTGATAGTAAAAAAGGATTTCTGCTAGTAAAAATATCCACTGATCTTTTAAAATTGTTAATATGAATTTATTTTCTAATTTTAGGAAGGTCAGCAGTTCAGTGTTTGCCATTTTATGACCTAGACACTAACAATTGAGTCAACTATCATTTAGGAATTCAGTTTACCCAATCTCACAAAACAGTCGACCTCAGAAAAGCTTACTCATGAAAATGAGGTTGTGGGAATTATCAAGCAGAAGAAATTATTCTCACTTCCATTTCCCTGTTGTTTTTTTCCATTTTTACATTCTCCTTCTCTTGGATCATTGACTTTAATTTCGGACCTAACTGATAGAGAGCTGTGCTTTATATTCTCACAGTGAGCTTAATGGATATAGCATTGATGGTGTACAGCATTGATCGACAGTAATCAATGACTGGCACTGCTACATAACCGTGGGAGATGTGCTAATCTGTTGCCCATAACACATCAATAACACAATTTACACAACAAACCAAACACTTCACTCTCGAAGCAGAGCCTTGTCATTTAACTCTCCAATCCACCTGCTAGTTAGTGACATCACTTGGGATAATAGTCTGCTCTCTTGCACCAATACAAGGGGAGTTTAACTTCCCCACATTTATTTTCAGTAGTTACATTCTTGCTTGCTTGCATTCTTCATCTACAGAGGTGGTGCTGTTCTATTTTTTATGACTACAATACATAACCTACACAATAAGAGGAAAAGGTACATATTTTGTAGTCTAAACAGCAACGGTTTCACACGTGCAACTGTTGCCACCATGATTTTACTAGGTTTTGCATTCCTTCATGTAATCTCCATATTTGTTATTACTAAATGCCAATGTTAAAATGGGAGTCTCAGCAGTAACTCTGGAGACTAATAACCAGGTAGAAGCTGGGATTAAAGCAGCCAAAGTTCCCAATGCCAAAGCAACGACTCTATAGTACTAGAAAGAGTGAAGAGGGCAGCAGCATACTCCACTGTCTTGTACCCTGTAGAGATAACCCCAGTCTGAGGCTGAGCCTGTTCTTCCCTACAGAGAAGGGCCACCTCTGAGGCACCCAAGTCTCTGCTGATCTACCAGCACCTGGCTAGAGTGCGAGAACTGGGGGCATAAGGTGGAGATCAAGGACAGATGCAGGCCCAGTTTAGGTGCTGCTACAGCACTGGGACATGGCCATGAGACAAGCTGGAGTCTGAAATTGAGAAACATTTCCATATTCCATGCTAAGAATACAGCCAAAGTCATAGGAAGCAATCACAGAAATGCAAGTCTGAGCAGGTCTGTGTGGGGTCATCTCCTTGCTACCAGGGAGGATCAGCTATACCTCGATCATCCACAACAGGTATTTGCTTGATCTGTGAAAACCTCCAAAGACAGATCTGACAGCTTCTTTGGGTAACACATTCCAGTGTCTAAATACTATTGTAGCTGTAGAGTTCTTCCTAAAATCTGACGAAAATCACCGTTGCGGCAAATTGCCTTTTGTTCCATCCTCAGCAGAGATGAAGAACAATTAATTGCTGTCATGTTTATAACCATGTCTGTGCACTGCAGCCCAGTTTATTCTCTCTTCTAGACAGTAATTCTCCAAGCTGATTCTGTGCAAGCAGCACTTTGACAGTAAAGCCGATGAGTTGCCCAGTTGCAGCAGCCATCCCCAGCTCTGGTGTGTTCGTGTCTTGCTCTTGCAGGAAGGGACCAGTGCACAGCAGGGAGAGCTCTGCTCCTCCTTGGTCCCCTGGAGGAAGGCAACTGGACGGAACATTAGTTCATAAGAGTCCCTGTGCAGGAACTCTGGGAATCCAGGTTTTCAATAAAACATACTCAGCTCCTGCAATCCATGTCTTATTTACTTGTTACATTTTTTTGTTTGCTTTCCCTTAGTTTTTCTCCAGTTTGTATATTTCTTGAAGTAGCATGTATAAAACTGGATGAAACATTCAGTTTGGGGGCTTATCACAGTGGAACAGGGAAAATAATTACCTCTCATCCTCTTGTACACAATATATTGAGTAACAACTCCCAGAATGGCATTCACATTTCAACATTTTGTCACATTGGTGACTCACTTTCATTTTCAAATTTGCAGTAGCCCAGAGATACGCATGCTGACAGATTTCTTCCCCGTTTCCTATAGATAAATTATATTTTCTTCCCTGACTGTAGGGACTTGTGCTTCTTTTGATTCACTTCTATCTTGCTGATTTCAGACCAGCTTGCCAGCTAGTCAAACTACTTTCAGATTTAGTTCTAGCTCCCTCAGCCTGGGTGTTATACTGGAAACTAGGCAGATGATACTGACTCCAGCAATTAACTTCTCAGTTTTGTAAGCCCCTTGTACAGAGAGTTTTTTATTTTAACTTTTATTCTATTACAGCAATTCTGCATACCCCAAAACTTTAAGGTGTCTGTGCGTCCGTAAAGGCGTGTTCAGGTGACGGTTTTACTTGGCTGTAATCTTCCATTTTCTCCTCATGTTTTGTTTCTTTAGTTCTCATGTGACATGAATGAAACTTTCAAATTGAACTCTTCATGGAACAGAAACAAAACAATTAAAACCTTCAAGGCACATTAGGTTAAATTCCAAAATTAAAATGCAAGCTAACAACTGTAAGTCATTTCGGTGACTTCATTTTCATTAATTGAAACCAAAACAATCCTGTTGTGCATTCCAGCAATGTGAAATGGTACACATTAGAACCAAGATGTTAGGCCTCTGAAATATCAATGTGCTTACAGGGTATTGCCAAAATGTTCCTGAGATGAACAGCTAAACTTATTTCAAAATCAGGTAACCTTTCCATTCAATAGAGCATTGTAGGCTATATACAGTGATATCAAAATGTATCTGTTTTTTCTTACAAGTGTTTGTTCCGTTTCATGCCATGAGTATGTTGAAATTCTAGAATGAAGGATATAGAGATTTCATAATTATGTTTTCTAACATCAAGTGTATTTCTCTGTTCGCATCATCGTTGCCCAATACACGAATGCATGCCCATTTCACTGCAATCTTTTCTTCTGTACTGACTTTTACATGGCTCCTTTCAAACAGTTAAAAAACCCACTAAAATATGAAATATTGATGACTCCAGACACGAAGTTGTCAGTTTTCTCTTCTGTATATGTCATACACATCATCTCATAGGACATACATGTTACTGACATAATTAAAGGTTTATTTGGTAAACGAATCATACATGCCGGTTGAGTCCAGTGATTTATATCAATGAAAAGCAGAACATCTTAAGCAACACATGCAATAAAAGCAAACAGATGTCTGCAGTCTAGGCACTGCACTAATGGTGGTGGTATGGCAATGTATCAAAGGCAAAATGCAAGGTAGCCAGAATTTCTCACTGGAGCGTTAAGCACAGCTGCATGACTTTGAACCCACAACCAACAGGGTATCCCAAACCACCCGGGGGCACGCTGCTCTATTTAAGGTAAGAATTCATAATTAGCTGCTAATGCCTAAGCACCTCAGCTAAAATGGGATGGAATTTCTTGCACAAGAGACAAAGGTATGAAAGGTGTAGTAAAACAACTGTTCATTTTACAGAATTAACATAGCAGAAACACTACCGTTATTTCATACATAGTGAAATTAAGCGTATCCCAAAAAATCCACCTCAGGAGGCCTGATCTGAGATTTTGTATGGAATTTTCCTGGCTAGGCACCTACAAATCAGAAGTGTTAGAAACTCAGCAGCGGGAGCACGTGCATCGCTGTAGAAGCACGGTGAACAAGTCGTGACACTTCAAAACTGATACCCTAAGCATTCTGTAATCCGGTGCATTACCGACAAGAGTGCTCTCAGCCTGTTGGAATGACTGGAACTATGCACAAGGTGTCAAAAATGTCATTTCAGCTATACCACTGAATGTGAATGTCACCAAATCCTAAATGAAGCTGAACTTAGTAGAATGAAATCTAAGAAAAGCAACTGCTTTTTTTTTTATGCCATCTCCCTAAATCTGACGTCCAGAGCACCGATATCAAAACTACCACTGAGTGCAACTACCAAAGGAAAAACAAAAAATGCAACTTAACACACACCCCTCAAAGGAGTTTTACAAAAAAACTTTAAAAGGAAGAAAATTATTTGTTCAAGAAAATCCTATGAGTGTTAACTGATTTACCCAAAAGCAAATGCTGATTGTTCCAACCTCTGTGCTCACAATCACATGAGAACAGTAACATTTTACAAAAGAAAAAAAATCAGCAGAGAATTTAAGTGCATACGAAAAAGAACATGTCATAAGATCCCAGATATAGACACATTAGGAAACATACATCTATTTATGTATAGACTTTCAGCCTCAAGTACGTTCTTAAATATCTTGCTGAAGGTATAATACATTTAACATGAAAAAAATGAAAATACAGAACTACATAAAATTTGCGAAGAAGTGTTTATGCATTCCCTTAATTGCTTGGTGCACCACCAAAAACTAATGTTAATATTTTTAATGGAAGAAAAAACCCACCAAAACAGCAGGGAAATATTTTCTAAGCAGCTGGTAAACTCGGATCCTAACACAAGTTGTATGTTTTCAACACCATCCTGTATGAGTCTCAAAGTAGCATGTATTCCAAAACTCAAACTCTGATAAATAGTTTTGAAATGTAACTTGAAATTAACATAGAAATACATACATTCAGAGGATAAGCATTCATAAATAAGACTACTTGTGAAATAACACAGGACTAGAGAATTTTGGGGGCTTATTTTTCAGTCCAGTAGATTTCTGAACTTTTCAGACTGAATAAATATAGAAGAAGGCATGACAAAACTGTGATTTCACATCTTCATCACAGACTTCTCATGCTTTATATTTCTCAACCCTTTTTAATTAAAATGCTTGCATTTTTTCTGTCCTAAACAATTTCATTACACATTCATGAATAAATATACGGATGCTACAGACTTTATTTTCTAATCCAGAGCACAGTTTAATGTCCTCTGATCTGAGAAATGGCCTTCTTAAACCATTCCTCATCTTTACACTGTCCAGCTTTTTACCTCCTTCATTTGCATGACTCTTAAGCACGTATGCTCACAGGAGCTATAATGCATTGCTAAACTAGAGGCTTCTAGCAGGGAACACCATGTCTCATATTTAGGTTGTGGTTGCAGACTGTGATCATCATAACTGTATCCTCAGACCCAGAGGCGCAGCAGAGCCAAGTGAGACACTGCAGAATGAGGACAGCAGCTAGACTAGAAAGCACAGCTCAGATTTGGAATGTTATTTTTGACTTTAAACTCCAGATACGTTTACAGAAGGGCGAAACAAGAGGGACCCACAAGCTTAAAAAAAAGTAAAATAAAAAGTAGTGAAGCAACACACACTTTTTGTGGATCACATGGTCTCTGGATAGCAACATGAGGTAGATAAACTAGGCACACCAACTAAAATGTCCTTCCTGTACTTTCTTATCCTTTTTCTGCAAAGCAAAGATTTAACCTTGTGCAAAAAAATGAATGTGCTACAGAAGAAATGCTCTTGCCCCACTCTCTGGACACCCAGCTCCCTCTTGCATTATTCTTAGAGTTCTTGCTTAGAGCTCTGCAATTGCAGATGGCAATTTTCAATTAGGCATTTGCTTCAGGGGAAATAAGGAATTTACCAAGGTCACTTAAGGGCAATGAAATCACACATGCCATATAAAATGCTTACACTACAAAATGATAGCATAATGGAATGGTAAAGCCTTTAACAGAACCCTAAAGGGAACATACAGCTAGTACAGCATGTTCTTTTATTATTTCAAGATCTCCAGTTACACCTTTGAAAGCCTAGCCTTTTTTTTTGTTGAAAAAGTGAAGAGATATCAGAAAAAAACATGAATTGCCCAATCGCCTCTTGCGAATGTATAAGAGCACTCAGCTTCAAGTTATATGTAAATCAGAAAGTGAAAGTAAGTATGAGGTGACAGTTTTAAGTCAAGCAAGCATACAAACAAAATTTCCTGTTTGTAGGATGAATAGGTTATTAAATGTGAAAAACAATGAAGACATTTAGTATGTTCATTCATTTCTAAACAAAAATGCTATGATACTATATGCTAAATACATCAAGCACTCTCCAATTTAAAAGTGACAAATGAGCAATATTTCTCATGAAATTAACCCATCAGTAATACAACAAGAAGGTAAAAGATAACTTTTATTTAAGTAATCAAAGCTTCTGCCATACCCATAAGTAATTTAGTTCTTCTCATCTCTGGTATGCAAACAAAAATTTCAGTTCAATCATGCATTAAACTTCAGATGGTCAAATTCAAGTATTTCTGTTTCACTTCAGTCTTGTCTCAGTTACACAACTAAAGAAGTACCATAGATGTATGCACAGACTTGCTGCGCTCAGTGCCTTTGCCTGGGTTCAGCACATTGATTTCCAGAATACACAATCCAATCCAATACCATTACCGTACCCTGAACACAGCTCTGTTGTTAAAACTCCTATAAAAGAATCTTTGAATGAATGAAAAACTAATCTTTAAGCAGGGTCACAATGAATGGTAGCTCTTCTTTTTAACCTGTGAGTGAAACATTACCTATTAAGGTGGGTTGGAGACCAGTGCCTTGGGTAGGGGGCTGGTTTGCAGGACAAAGGTCATTGTATAACCCAGGCATAGCTACCGGATTTTCTTGTGATTTAAGATAATACACAAGCTCTATGCCATTCTTTAAATTGCTTCATCTACTTTGCAATTCTTTTCTCACTCTAAACAAGGATAAAATTTCCCTGGGATATATCTTCCAGCCATATATCCTGGTCTGAAAAGAACTTGCTTTTTGTGCATTCAGGCCCATGGAAACTCATGCAAGGCCACAGACAGCACCAAGCAGAGGTGAAAAACCCAGGGCAGACACTGGTTTTTGGTAGGTCCCACCGTGATGCTGCAGGATTTGAAGCCACACCATTACACATGCTGCAGGTGGCAGAGGAGGGCGCAAGGCACATATAGTGGCTGAAAGGGATGGGACCCCCACACCCATGCTTCTCTCCCTGGAAAAGTCAGTCACAAAGCTGGCCTAAGGGCAGGCCGCAGCCAGGATCAGCCCTGTGCTAGCGTGGGCACACAGATGGCTGCTCAGATCCTGGGGCAGAGTAAGGATCCCAGAATATACGGTGTAGGCTTTGAGCTGGGTTTCTGCCTCACTTCGCACAAGCAAGTCAAAAGACCATTGATGACTGCAGCATAGCTAGACACTAAACCGATGGAGACAATGTAATTTACTGGAGAGACTTGAAAAAAGATGTTTAAAAAGAATGTTTCCCTGGAGCCTTCTCCTGCCCTTTAAATGCACGCTTTCATTACTAACACCCCTGCTAAAAGCCTTTCCGCTGTTCTCCCACTCCATTCAAAATAATAAAGGTTATCCACAAAACCACCAGAATGAGAAGCCAGACAAGTGAAATTTATGGTTCTGGTCCACCAGCCCTACATTCTTTGCTGTTGTGACTTCCACCAAGACCAAAGATGTTTCATGACAACGAACCTCTTAGCTTCAGAGCTGAAGCGGTGTTTAGGAACTTGCTGTCTACTTTCTTTGCAATGTTGATTCTCCTATAATATTCTCTAGTGAAACTACCATGGCTATTCTGTGTCAGTCCCATTAATACCTCACTAAACATACAAAATCAGGAGTGTAGGAGCATCTTGCATATAAATGAATGAGAATCTGTATCAACATAAGCAAATTTTAATTCTGACATTTCCTTATTCTGAATTAATTTTAAACAGATAATATCATATTACTAATTTCAAGTAGGCATCCATTCATAAAAATCAGAAATATTTAGAAGGAAAAAGTGTTTTTAAATAATAATAATCTTCATTATATACTTCTAAACCCTTAGGCACAGGAATGTATTTTGCTTTCCCACATTGACTCCTAGGAAAGATGTAGCTACATATCCCATAACTAGTGCATTCACATGCATGCACACACATAAATACAATTAACCATGAAAACAGGTGAAAAGCAATCGTATGTCTATCAGTTGCTAAGACCAGAAAGGCAAAATCATTCTGAAAATGTACTCCACCTGTTTCTAACTAGTTCTCTGCACTTCATTTTTTTTCTTAGAAGGTGCTCGGGGAAATCAAGTGAAAGCATTCTTCCATTCCTATCTTTTATACCATAACTGCACAAAAGTTGAATGAACTTCCACAATTAACATGCTGATACTTAACAGTAACTGTCCTGAAGGACTGCACACCAGTATTCTTCCAACTAGAAAACTGTTTGAAATGAGTTTTCAACTTTATTTTTCATTATGTTCTGATCAAAATCTTCAAGGAACAACCTCTCTCTCTGTGAGGATTTTACCCGGACCCTGTTGCAAAAAGTTATCAGAACATGCAAACACTTCCTAAGAAACACATATCCTGGTTTTGAACTGGGGTAATCCCTATTGTAGCAGAACAAGTTTTGCTTACGTTTCCTAGAACAGTACCTGCAGCTTATTTTTTAACTCACTGAAAAATCTTTACTACCACAGTAACTCCCTGTATTCCAGCAAATGCATCCCAGCTATGCTGCCTCAGCTGCATTCGAACACATGAAAATAAAGTACCCCACAGCTCTGGGAATGCTAAAGCAGTGCACTTTTTACAACATGTACTTTTTAAGGTGGAAAAACCCCATGGACTTCTTCTCCCAGACACGATAGGATCATTGCACTGTGCCTTAGCAGGGCTTCAGCCAGCTAACCAAAGCATCTCAGCCTTGCTTCCAGCCTCAGCTCACATCTGTGTTCCATCAGAGATAGGAAAGTTTGAGAATCTCTGCAGTAAAAAGAAGGTGCATCCGAATTAGAAGCATGTGGAATGTCGGATAAGTTAAAGTAATTGTCCAAGCTGATGCTGCCGTGTGCAAGAAGCACGCTTCGGCTCTGCAGCCCTGATAAACCACGCAAGCCATCTCCGGAGCGAACAACAGTTGGCAGGGCGAGTCCTGCTCCGAGCCCCCCCGCTCCCCACCGCCGCCTCCCCCCAGCTGCGGGGGTCTGCCCGCCATACCTGCGGCTCCATGTTTCCCCCTGACAGCAGTCCTGCTTTCTTCCCTAAGTTGCAGGGGAGAGGGGACCAGCCCTTCCCGGGAGCTGCCGGTGCCGCCGCCTGCGCTCCGTCCAGCCCCCGCGCACCCCGGGACCGCCCGTGGGCTCGCTCCCCGCTCCCCTCGCGGGCAGCCCGCAGCCCCGCCGAGCTCGCTGGAGCCGAACAGGTTTCCTTATATAGGTAAACACAAATTGCATTCCTGGTGAAAGAGGCTAACTGGCGGTAAGCTTAACCGGGTTAACTCCAGAGATACCAAACGGGGCTGAGTGCCTGAAGTTCGCTGGCACAGCACCGTGAAGTGTCTTCAGAGGGGAGAACGCTTTCCTTACAGCCGTTTAGCTCCTATGAATCTATTCCATTACTTAAAGCTAGAATAATACTGAGTCCTATGTTAGCATTACATTAAACACTTGAAATTTTTTACAGAACGCCTTCCTTATCCTACATTTTACTGCAAGAAAAGGACACGAGATGACAAAAGTGTGTGACTGTACATCTGACAGCCTTAAAATAATTCCAGCCCTATCAGAGTTTTCATACAAAGTCTACCATATATCAAATGTTATGTGAGAACGTTAGGAATTGAGGATTGCAATACTGATGTCAGTGGGAAAAACAATGTAAGAAAAGTTTGTTTTACTCTTTTCCAGTTCCTTTTCTATGCAAAGTAATAGTTAAGCTTCTGGTGATAGATCTGCCTTTGTCAGAGAGGTGTGATTGCAGTATATTGACAGACACGCCCCTATCTAAACAGAATACAGAAATAGAGGGAGTACCTAGAACAAACACATACTCTGCTCTGAAGAGCAGTGACACATGTATTTTGTGTATTTTTTAATCCTCTTGCCTGCTCACTACTCACTAAACCTCTTCTACAAACAGGACTTACACATCTTGAGGAACTTCAATGGGCAATTAATTGATTTCAGGAAAAATAATGCAATGTGTTTCCCTTTGTTCTGTTCAGACAAGATTCACCTGTTCATTATGGTCCTTCTACAAGCTAAAACACTTTCATTGTACACAGGGGGGATAGACAGCGAAAAGCATGAGGAAAGGAGAAAAAGGAAGGAATAAAACAAATGATGGAGGAAAACAAACTAAAAAATAAGTGAAACCGAGAAAAGTTAAAAGGTTTGATCAAATGATGTGAGGCTGATGTTTAAAAAACTGTACGCTGAATTACAAAATATATAATTTTTTTCATTCTTTCCCGCATATGTACTGCCTGTAACTTCAAACAGACAAGAGACACAAATTTGGCTTCCTGGTGACCTATGGAGGGTTAGAAACAACAGTGTACTGCCCAAAAGATGGGAATTATCATTATCCAGCTTTGCTTATCCCCATGTAATAAATGGCTTAAGCAGCATCAAATAATACACTGTGCAGAAAAGCTATTCCTAATGACCATTCCTAATGGTTTCAATACTTCTTTAGTTATAATTTTCCTCTTCCCCTGAGGCATAAACATTCAGCCTCATGATACTGCAGGAGCTTGGCTTAGAAGTTGAGAAAAATGAAGAACAATACCAATGAAAGTTGTAAGACACTCAGCAAATACATCTAAAAATAGTCTCTCTGTACAATATACAGGGTGTCAGGAATATGTGGCCAGGGGCTTGGTGTAATGGTCTTCATGGGACTCTTTCAGAACACATAACTCACTCATGGCTTCGCTGCATAAGAAGAGAATGTTGGCCTTGCCAAGTTCATGCTCCTGTGACAAAGCATTTGCACTGTACTACACAGCTGTGTATTCCCTTACCACCAGTGAGCTTCTGACCAGTTCCTGAACAAGTATGTTTTTTCACACGAAGCAAGCCGATTATGTCCTTCAGCTAACACTTTTTCTGTTAGCCAATCCAGAGCCCACAATAAACATCACATTCATTTATCCGAAACCACTTCCTCAATTAAGGATTTTCCTACCTCTTCTTCAGTGCCTGTACATGTGCTTTATTTCCCCTAGTTTCCTGGCAAAAACTCAAGTAGCTACCATATTCTACACCTGACATATTCCCTTTAACTCCATCCTTTGACCCAAACATTGTATTGTGAATCAGTCATGAGATATAGGATCATTTAGCCATGCATGAAACCTCATGCTTTAGCTGCTGACCCCCAAACTGTGATTTCATTAAATTGCTGGCATACACATGAAGTTCCCCCAAGTCCTGCCTATGCTGCCTATGTGGGAGAGGCTCCCTTTACTTAAAAAAGTCTTGTAGTTAAATAATCATTTTTTCCTCAAACATACATCAGAAAGAAATTTATCTATACTTCCCCTGCATGCCTCTGCTAAAGTGTTAACAGCGGTTAAGTATGGTAATAGACATCATAGTCAGATATTTTTTATTTCTGTGAAGTTCTTTTTTTTTAAGCGTATCATCCTGAAGCAATCCAGTTAATTCTTGGACGTCAGAGTAACTCACTTTCATTTAGTTTGCAGTCACACATGCATTATCTGCAAGTAATGCCAAGATAACATTAATTACCCTGTAACGATTCTCTCCTGTTCTTCAGGATGAGGTCTAGTAGGTTTGAGCCTGCATTCAGAGTCAGGGTATGTGGGAAAAGCCCTGAGCAGACCTCTAAAAGATGTTATTTTTAACAGGAATTAAAAGATTCATTAGAAGTGAATGCAAGTTACAACAGTGTGTTATTTTCTTTGTTACAGTGCTCCAATTTGCTTTCAACAAAGGCTCAGCATTAAACAGACACTCTCATTCAGCGTGTCATTAGCTTCTTTCCTGTGCATGATTCATACAAATGCTTTATGGAGGTTAGTTTAGTTCCTGCCGTTTAGATAGTAACTATTTGCAAGTCCAGTGACCTTCGTGCAGCAGAGCCAAGAACCACAGTCTCAGACAGAACCTTGCTGGCTGATCAGCGTGCTGCTGTGTTTCTCTTCACTTCCTGTTGCGTGCCTCACTAGACATATTTTCTTCATCTCAAAAAAACAGTTTATAAGAAATATTGTCTCTTATTAAAAGACTGATGGTTTTTCCTTCTCCCATTTCTGCCCATTTTTTAAATACACAGTCCTATCAATGTTTAGGCTGCTGCACCAGAAATGGAAACCTAGCATAAATGTCCAAGGTGAATTTTGATTGAGTGGAATAGATAAGTGCCGTACAACAAGAAATATATTTCCTACCCATACATTTCCATAACACATATGTCCTACATATTAAACAAATAATGCTAGTCTAATCCTGCCATGAGTGTCTAATTTTGTCTTGAAATTTTTTTCCCTATTAAGAGCTCAGGGTGGAACACAGCAGATTAAGTCTCCTTTTCCTGAATTCTTACTCACTAACAAGGTTTGCTTCTGAAGTTCTTTGTAGGCTGAAATTGTCCACACTTGAGCAACTCAGTAAACTGGCTAAATTTAGCCAAGTAAGTTTAAAGCAACAGAGATCTCTCAAGTTTCATTGCACAGCACTTTCGCCCCACAGTTTCCAGAATTAAGCTGTTCATGCATTCTCGAAGTTCTAATTCCTTCCATGCAATGGCAACACTTCCTTTCACCTCGATATGGACAAGATTTCATACCTCATCTTGGTATCCTCATCTTTACATCTCCAGTTTCCCTTAAAGATGTGCATCACTGAGCATCCCACAATGCATGCTCTGTTCTTGTGGGGTGCAACAAGATCATTCATTCAATAGTTCATTGTTTGTTCTCAGCTACATTACCCAGTCCGCAAATCAAGTAATGTGCTCGGCTAGAATGGCAGCAGTGAGTACCTTACAAATAAGGTAGATTGAGTTCTAACAGCCTTTGTTTAACACAGAAGTCTCCTCAAGGATGTGCAATGGCATATTGCATCTCTCCGTGTCAAAAATCTATTAGCTTAAAAACCTAAAACCCTGAACATATTACTATTTCCAAGTCCACAAGTATTATTTCTGTACTGACATTAAAATAATTTACACACAGAGAATGCTAATTTTGCATTGTAAGATATTGTTGCAGTCTGCACAGATACACATTAACAGATTTTTGGTTTAACATCTGAAAAAGCTATGAACAAAATGCCCTGGTGTAGAGTACAGCTTTCGCTGAGCAAGCTGACTGCTGGGGAAACCCAGCTGGCTGGGTCTGGCTGGGATGGAGTTAACTTTCTTCACAGCAGCCAGTATGGTGCTGTGGTTTGGCTTTGTGGCCAAATCTGTGTTGATAACATACTAATGTTTAGCTGTTACTGAACAGTGCTTGCACCAACTCCATGTGCAAGGTTGCCTTTTTCTCCCACTCTGCCCCACTCCAGAGAGTAGGCTGGGAGTGGGCAAGAAACTGGGAGGGGACACTGCCAGGACAGCTGACCCAAACTGGCTGATGGGATATTCCGTACCAGATAATGTCATGATCTGCAGTAATAAACAAGATAGAGTAAGAAGAAGGGGATTAGCTTCCAAGGTGACCGTTGTTTGGAGACTGGCTAGGCATTGGTCTGCTTTGGAGGGTGGTGACAGTGTTATTTTGCTGTGCTGTCCCGCACTTTCACCTATTAAATCGTATTTATCTTGACCCATGAGTTTTTTCACTTTCGTTCTTCCTGTTTTCTTCCCCTGACTGCAGTAGGAGAGAGAAAGTGAGTAAGCATATGTGTGGGTACTTAGCTACTGGCTGGGGTCAACCCACCGCAAGACAATATAGCAGGTCTGAAATGCCAGGAGTAATCTTGTCGTACCTGACATACAGGCACATGCTGGGCAACTTCACTGTCCTGTCCACAGCAGAGAAGGAGTTTTGGAAATGGCTCTTTACTACTGATCAGCTATCAGGTTTTGCCTTCCAGAAGATACCTCAGAGTGGCCTGTGTAAATGCTTCCATCTCATTTCATGGAATAGTGAAAAACTGTCATGCTAAATTACCTTCTGCAGTGGCCCACTGAAGTCATTTGACTTCACCTTGAAATGCACTGGAAGTACCTAAATGGCAATTGCACATCTGAGAAGCAGCTGAAGCTGCTGTCTCTCGGCCGCCCGTTCCGCGACTATAACTAGATATACAGAGGCACGTCAGGCAAAGCCACAAGATTTCCAGGTTAGCAGCTATGCTAGCAACAAACTTGGGTCCGAAAGCAATGTAGACACAGCAGGCAGTTTTTATACTCAGCTAAAAGAGGGCACGGGGTTTTGATATGCTAGTTTTCTAACAAATGCAAAGCAAAATTAATGTCAGAATGAAGGAATATTAAACATTCAGGCCATAAATGAAAATGTTCAAGAAAGAAAAAACTAAAAGGTTAAGATATTCAGAAGCTGTAACTCACAATTGCACATACGGTAGGCAGCTGAGCACGTACCTTATCTGGAGAACACTAGCTGTACGGATCAGTTAACTTTATGATACAACCTTTACTTTTTATTATTTCCTGATCTGGTGTTCAATTTTACAACCTTAATGTGAGCTACTTCGTTAATAAAGCATTACTTATAAAATTTGACCATATTACTTAACCTTTACACAGGAACAAAGATGTCAAGACAAGTTAAAGGCTAATGTCTAAGGGTATTATTTTTACCCTTGGGAAATGAATTCAGCTTTCTTTCTCGTCAGTGTTTCAAAATGCATCATTAAAAGCTATGTAATACAACAAGTTACTATCTTTACCCTTGCACCACGTGTTCTTCAGGTTTCAGTAACATGCTTACACTAAAAAAGAGCTTTATGTTTTCATTAAATACGTTTAAAACTCAAGGTTGTGGTATTAGATGAAGCAATTAGTACACGATCCAGCAAAAAGCTATTTGCTCCTAAATAGTTTAAATGCTTTATCTGGAAAAGTTAATTAAGTAATTATAATGTTGTTATTAATGAAGATTAGAGATGGATTAAAATGGCATTCAGAAAATAAACCAAACAATTAAATAGGCTTTCAGAACTGCGGAAACTCCTTAGGGTCCAGGGCAAAAACACTCAGAATACGTATACTAAGAAGGACATTTGGAAAATACTTAGCTTTTAATGCCATAGGACTCCAGACAGCAGAAATTGCCACCAAGTCAACATCAACATTGGGGACTGTAAGCACTGTGATGCTTAATGCTGACCAGCTGTGCTTGAAGCTTGATGTTAAAGTCCTTTCAAGACGTCTTTACCTGCAGCACCTTCCACGTTAAGCATACTATGCTAATGAAAGGGTTATTAGAAAAGTTTGTTAGTATTTGAACTGACTTGACTATCAGATTAGTTAAAATAGTAACAAGATCTTGAGCTACGTGGAGAAGGATGGTGCTGTAAATGAAACAGATATCATTAGCTGAGTTTTTATATTGCATCCCGTGTAATACCGCAGAAGATAGAAGAAAGCGTTTGAACTGGAAAATCATAAAGGAGTCCGGGGAGGTGTGGGTAGGAAAGGTGCTGCAGGACTACGTGGTCCCTTGTTTGCCATGAGGGCAGCATAAAACCCATGGCTTGTTGACACACTTTCCCTAGCAGTTCTGGAGGACTCATAGCTCGGCAACTGCATTTCTTCCCAATGAATTGACTTTGCCTGACTATAAAGGTGGTGAAGCGCTGAAAATTGGAGCCCAGTCACAGTAAGCTCTTCTGCAGTTTCTGGAAGGGAAACACTACAGTTTCTCAGGCCCTAGATAAGCGGATCACCTGAGAGAAGTGTGCCTCAGCTGATCATAGGGGGATGACTATATGTCTGGCTTTAACACTTCAGTTAGATTCCTTAAACTAGGAGATACAACTGCTGGGCAAAGAGCACATGAAGTTACATGACTAAGAATACATTTATTAAAATGGATAATAAGCAGATTGTTTTGACTGAAACAATACGATTTGTTGGTAGAATATATGGACTAGTTTGATCCTTAGTTTTACATAGTCCATATTCAGGCAGAAAAAGTCTTTGAGCCTAAATGAGTTCATAAAGACATCAAAACTTAGGGAAAGACAGGAAATGCCAGGCAGAATTTTAAGTTCTGGGAGTTCTAAGTATTTAAAGGAAATTGTGGGAGGTTTTTTTTAAAGGTCCTTATTATGTAGAAAAGCTGAAGGACTTGTCAATAGCAACTTTTGTCATGGGGTTCACAGATCAGGGAGGGGAAGGAATTCATTCTACAGCACATAAGGAGGAATGTGTATATATTGCAGAAACAAATGTTTTTAATAAAAAGTGATCTGTCCCAGTCACTACTTAGAGTATACAGTGAATAATTTTTGTTCCAAAACTTATGGAAAACAACTAATTATAATGCATTTTTAGACTTTATAGCTATGAAAATGAAAATCAGAAATACTACTGGTATATAAAGAACACATATTCAAAGAACTGTGCTAAAGAGTAGGGAAGTAATAAATCACGTATTCACATGACACTTAAGATGTCCTTTAACCTTCACACTGTGAAGATGAGAAAGCAGCAAAGATGAAGTACATTAAGAAAGCTGCAAGATATAGAGAACAGGATGGAAAGGACACCTTGTTTAAACAAAATATGGATTTTTTAAGGAGTTTTTGAGAGAAACAAGATGAAAGAGAGACTTGTTCATGGTTGACCATGGAGAACGTTTGCCTAAAACATAACAAGATTAGACGTGAGAACAAACCTCCAAATAAGACTTATTCATCAATGGAGCAGTCTGCCAAGAGAAACCTCTGAGATTTCAGAGGAGGAAATACTTAGAGGGAGATTAGATAATGTACTCAAAATAGTGCAGCAGATAAACCTGTAAAATACGTAAGAGGCTGGAGTGGATAACTTCTTTCAGCCTATGCTTCTGAGTCTCTGCCATTCTTCCATTGTCTCCTGTTGCCCAAAGCTTGCTGCTGAGTGGTATTTGAACCCCCTGAAAACGGAGCCTTCTTCCTAAGGATTTTGTTACTTTTACCTATAAACACTCTTCTGGTGTAGCTTTTAAATATTGCTAAAGGACAGCTTCAGGAGATCTACAGGAAAGAAAGAGGGGAGACTTTAGCATGCCAGGCCACTCCATCGTTATTCTGCTCTCCCTTGCTCCAGCTGCTGCTTCTGTGGCCTTCCCATTCGGGATCTCCAGTGCCAGCCACAAACCCAAGGCAAAAGAAAACCACGGCCCTGCCAAGCTCCTTGCTCCCTCAAGTAGCATTTAACACCTGGTGTAATATGCTGGAGTGGAGAGGAATTAAGTTTAAACTCAAGTCAGCTCTCAGAGCCTTGTGTTGCAAGTAGCAGAAGAATAATCAGCTCTGTGTAGACAGAGGCTGCCTTACCCTATAGCAGCACCTTCCATAAATCAGGCACCTGAGACAGGATACATCTGAGCAGATTCTAGACATCCACAACATGCCTGCCTCCACTTCTGAGCACTGTAGGCTGCTGCTGTATTCGATGGAGAGAAATCACCACTTCGAGGGCTCAGTTCAGCTGAGCTATTTTAGGTATCTGCTTTAGGAATTATGCCCTGTAAGTGCCTATTTTTCTCCAGGGACTGTAAAGTGAATATTGATCGCTGGCATAGACACTTTGTCAGCTGATTCCCACCTTCAGATATTTATTTTTCTGTAAAATTAGGCATCATCTCAGCAACTACTGCACATAGTCAGACAGTAGAAAAGAACCACGTCTGCCAGTCGTGAAATAGAACCAAATCATCAAATAACCTGTGTTCTGTGACCAGTGATTTCCACTGCCAGGATCCCTGGAGCCAGCAGGAGATGTCATTATAGGAAATGAAGACAGTTCGGCTATTTGGTTATTTTGGCTAAGTATATGCATGTTTATAAATATTTGGTGAAGAGACGCTGGCTGGTTATCTTACTTTTTAGCTTTTTTCTTTTTTTTTTTTTAATTTACAGGAGTGCTATGACCATTCTAATTCATTTGAAGAGAGAAAAGCAAAAAGCTAGAAATTTTCTGTTTCATTTTTCTTTTTCTTATCTTTTTCTTAAGTTCCATCTGAACCACACTGCACTCTTCTTTAAGTGAAAAACCAACAAGTCTGTGATTGTAATTCAGTTCCACACTTTGATTAATTCTAGTAAGAACTAGAACTGCTTGAATGATTAAAAAAAATGTTCTCAGTTAAAAAGTCTACAGAATTATACACAAACATATTAGCATAGTCTATGTTAATCACAGAGGTGGAAATAACAGCTCAATTAATGGCAAATACAAAAAAAAAGTTGTTTAATTAAATCTAACCATTAAGAAAACTCTCAGCCTGTAAGCTGATCTACAGGTAGGAAAATGTAGTCACTGTCCTTGGGGTTCCATTATTCTGGCAACAACATCTACTTTTATTTCTTCCCTTCTTCCTCTATTGCTTAAACACCTCTCATTACTCTCACTCCCAGTAATATTGAGGGTGTAATTGAAGGAAGAAGTGGACAAAATTGTTCAACCCCTTACGGAAAATGCTGCAGGACATATATTCATTAATTTGGAAATATTACCAGCTGTCTCTAAAAACTGAAGGTAGTGCCATTTTCTTTTCAACAGGGGAGTTTTGATTTTGAAACAGTGTTCAAATGACACCATTTACAGAGGAAAAAAACAATTTTGTTTACTTTGGGAGCTCATAGGTTGGGGAAGACGGGAGAGTTTTAAAGGAGTATGTGTTTTTTATAGCCTGAAGGTGCCAGAATAACTTAAAATGCTTAGAAATCTGTGCGAGAAGGCCAAGAAGTGAAAGGAACTTACATTCCCTGGAAAAAGGCTCTATTTCTTTTTGCTTTCTATGGCAGAATATAACATTTCTGCATGCTTTGGCACCAAAATTGATTTAAAAAAAGCTAAGATAAAATTTTATTACTTGGAACATGTACTCCAAAATGAAACATCAGAATTTACATAAAAAATTTTAAATACTGATTTCACTTTGCAAGAAATAATGAATTCTGCTGTTCAAGTAGTTCAATATATTTCAGTTAACACACCACAAAATGAAAATTAGTGAAACTTGCCCTTTTTTAATACTAAGAGACACGCAAATAAAACAAGCCATGTTTCAAAGGCCTGTCTCCTCCTGTTTGGAGGGCAGGTGCTTGAAGGTGACTTGCACTTCAAAAAAGGGAAAAAAGATGCTTTTGTTCTTCATTTGTATTGTGTGAAAAGCCTGAAATAGGAAAGGTGGCAACAGAGGATGCTATTATGACCTCATAATCTGTCACAAGCTAAGCAGAAGCATGTTAGATCAGTACCTATAGGGGTAGATTTATATATGAAACACTACCATTTGAGGTCATTCAATAGTGAAGAAATGCTGTGCTTTCCTAGTGAATGACCAGCCCAAGTGCATTGTCTTATGATACTGTGATATTGGAAACAGTATTTTAGAGCAGACAGGGAGGCAAAGCTTTATGTGTTTATGTTTATGGAGTGCTACTACTTACAATTATTTTATAAGTCTTGCAATATTAACAGTTATCTCAAATGAAGTTCTGGTTCAGATAAATCCACTCCACACATGACATTTTCCTTAGATCTTCAGTCACCCCAACCAGCTTCCACTTCTTTACTTGAACAGCTGTAAGTAATGGCTATGTCCAACAAGATTCACGGTAGATTTTGCAACAGTAAAAATCAGCAGCAGAGTCACTCAGCAAGATTTGAAAATGTGATCTTGTATCAGGGTTATTCAAAAAATAATGCTTTGGTCCGCATCCAGACCACAAGAAAATTTTAGACCAGACCTCACTGTGCTCCCAGGTCTCTAACGTCTCCCACATTTCTAAGGAGGAACTGCCAATATCCTTCTCCTCTTGAAGTCTTTTCCCAGTATATTATCCCCTGTCCAGTTACCAGCTCTGAAAGATCTGTGCAGCATCTAGCTGACCCAGTACACTGCTTTCTCCCGAGCAACCTCAGTACAACAGCCTAATGGTTTTAGTAACGAAGTGGTCCTGTCCTACATCATCAGCGGGAGCTGCTGTTCATCTGCGTAGGTGGGTGGGGATATGTGTACAGGCTTAAGCTGCTTACTGATGCAAGACAGCTCCTTACCCTTATCTTTTTAGATATCTCAACATATTTCTGTTTTGCCAGCAGCAAGAACAATCCATCACAAATTAACTCTGGGCTGGAGTGCCGGTAGCTGGGGTGATCCCAGCTGTTTGTTTGTTGACAGGTTACTGAACTGTTTGGAAAAGAGGTGATACTGCTGACATTTGTTTCACCTCTGCGGGGTTTAGGTGACACATATAGCATACATTACGGCTTCCTGTACAGTCTGAAGAAAACAATTCTATGAATGAAATCTTTGGAGGGGGGGAAATACTTTTCTTGACGTCTACAGCATAGGAGTAACAGCAGCAATGAGGAAAGTCTGCACTAGAGCAATAGGCTGTAAGATGGCTTCTTTTCAAAGGTATTTGGAATACACTGAGTAACCTTTCCAGTATTCGTCTTGTTTACAGAGGGTTATGTACCTATTAAATGGTTGCTTAACTTGACCCATCTTGTCATATTTGCTCCCAAAGTACGGAAGTAACAGAAGGTTTTTAGGACTGTTTAGGCTCAAGGTTTACCCCTAGGCAATGCCTTCAGGGAGGCTGGGAGAAGGAAAAACTTCCTTTGCTTTCAGAGAGTGGCGGTGCTTACGTGCAGCAATAGGAAGAGTGCTGTATATTGTTCTGTAGTTACTCATGTAATGATGACAGCTAGTGAGACGTACTTCCTCTGTTAAAACCCAGTGCAGACTGTTCAGGTGGTAAACTGTGACCTCTCTATAATAATCCACAGTTCACAAGTCCCTGAAGTCCATGAATTCCTGCAGTAGGTTGTACATATATTTACAAAGTCTGATTCTGACTTTTTTCCTTCTTGGGCCCGTGAAGATATGACAGGCCAGATCATCATCATGACAGTAAGGTGCCACACATAAAATGCTAAGGCTTTAAGACGTGGGTGACAATAAGATGCAAGTAAATAGATAACAAAGATACTCATATTCTGTTCCCCTTTGGTTTGGCCAGTGAAGGCTTTGGAGCTGGCTAGGAATTCTTTTCTTTTTTTTTCTTCTTTCTGGTTGCTGTGGTATGAAGTATGTATCCCTCGGGATTCTTCTTCAGAAACATGTCAGCTTGAGGTTTCTTTTTATTTCCAGCAAACAAGAAGATAATTGAAACCCTTCCTGAGTTACAGCTATGTTTCCTGCTGGAGAGACTGACAAATCCAGCAAAGCACAGAGGCCACTGAAAATGCGTAAGAACATTTTGCTGTTTGCCGTGCTATTCCTTACATAATTTTAACATACCAAGCAGTTCCCTGGACCAGACTACGGGTCCTGAAAGGCAAGTAGCAAAAGATACTTGAAAACCAGACAGGAGCAGAAACTTTTCTTTTTTATTTTGTAGTGAGTGAGAGTGCCAAACCCATCAGCCTACGGCACAGCACGCCCGTGGGGCTGCTGAGGGGCAAGCCGGGGTGCAGACCTGATGGCCGTTCCCCACCTGGTTTCTCTGCCGAGAGTCGTTACAGCCGCCTGCCAGTTGTAGTGGTGGGTTTGTTTGTGCCAGGAACACCTGCCCAGGATGGGTGGTGCAGAGATCCCCACTGTGGGGACAGACTGGCTTTCCAGCTGCTTCTCTGAGAAACCGGGGTCTTTTCTGCTTAGTCCCTTTATGGTGGGACATTCATTTCCTACTGTATCTGCAATAAGCCTTTCCCCATGGACCAGGTGGACGTAATGCGAGACACGGCAGCTAAAGGAATCTAATATGATTGCAGGGTATAATGGATTTTTTTCCAGTGTGATGGGATTCTAAGGGATGCTCAGGCTTGGTGCTGGTGGCAACTAGAGGTAGCTGGGGAGTATTCTTTTCCTCCTTCATTGGAAATAAAAAAAAATCCACTGAAATAAAAATTTTATTAGAAAATGTTTACCAGACTCTGGACAGACTTCTATCAAATGAAAAAGCCAGCTGCTAGGAATGGAATACAGACCTGTCAAATCTGTATCCATGTTATGCCCATTTCACACTCCTCTGAGGTGGAACCTGTTGGCAAGCAGCAGCACCTATTTGCTGCCCCTTGGGATGTCCAGCACAGAGCAGGGCAGCCGGAGCGGCAGCGCTGTGCTGAATGGGCCACAAGACTCCGCGGGAGCTGGCATTATACAGCTGAGCTCAGTGAGGAGCTTCCACAACATGGGCTCGCTTGTGAGCATGCAAGTCTTACATGATCGGACACATACATTTCTCCATGGGTTTGATGTGGGAACCTCAGACTGAGCCTGGGGTTTTGTCAGATTTGAGAAGCCTGCAGAATAACTGGTACTGTTCTGGATAAGGTGTAAATTATGGAAACCCTAGATTTGAGTTCTCTACCAAATTCATAACCAGGTTATCCTAACTATAGGTAAGGTTTTCCAAAGATTACAACTGACAAAATACCATTCAATGTATTTGTATATGATGGTAAATGTTCGCTGAAATGCTGTGTTTCCCATTTTCATATTGAAACGCAAAGCTCATGTGAGTATCAAACTACTTCTGTCTTGCACTGGTGTTATATTCAAATGTGCATGTACAAATAAAACATCATTACTCAATTCTTTAAGCTGCATTGAGTTCTTTGCAAAAAGACTCAATATTTTGTAAGGCCCTTTTTAAGCTCATCATACAGAAATTTGCATTAAAAAAACAAGGAAAATAAATACAGTGAATTAACTTGGTACTTTTTTACAACAATAAAGATTGCACTCCACTGTGAACTAGTAAGAGAAGAGATGTAGCTTTTATGGTCTCAGACTAAACACTGGATCCAGGGGTGTCTTTCTGGCTGCTGTTTAAAAGGACTAATTGATTGGAAAAGGAAGACAGAAAGAAAAGATTTCATAATTTAATAACCTCAGACCAGTGAAAAAACAGGTACTACCTTTTGATTACAAATATAGCACTTGCTTTTCTAAACATATGTTCTTTTCAGCGTAAGTTTTGCTGTTAAATGCGCAACCTAATGTGTAAGGATGTGAGTGGACAAAGCACTAAGAGTAGAATTGAAAACATAACACAAAATGTGAAAGAGGGAGACCGGCCTGCAAGCAATTCCTATCCTTGAAAATCTATTCCAAATCCTATTTTGCATAAAATAGAAGGGAGAAGAGAGGGGGAAATTTTCTTTGTATTTTCTTGCAAAAATAAGAAAATAGTTGGAGCAGTTACGTGACAGTAATGAAGAAACTTATCAGGTGGTGGAAGAAGAGAAGGGAAGCATCAGCAGTTTCTAACGAGCCTTTTGCTCTCAGAAATTGCGTGAACACTAACCAAGCTGTTTCCTGATGGGACACATTCAGCCAGGAAAAAACCTGTAGGAATCACCCAGTCACTAACATACAAGTGAAATCGGTCCACAGCAGAAATAAGACAAATTGTTTTGAGTGACGTGCAAGTGCAGAAGCAACATTTCTGTATTTTAAAATTACAGACCGATAGTCACAGATTTCATTAGAACGGACTGAGAGCTGAACTAGTCCTTAGCACTAGCTACTGCAATCTCAGGACTAGGATTTCATTCTAATGGCTGGGGTTTGAGGTAGTCTGGTGTTAGTCCTGTGGGATCACACATTAGGTACACATTAAGCAGATGCACTCACTTGGGGATGTCTACCTTTAACCAAGCCAGCTTGGGTGTGCAAGGAGTACATCAAGCAGCAACAAGCTGAGCCTCCCAGTTGTCAGACATTTTTGATGGGTTCTGCAATCCGAGTTGAGCTTGCTAATGTCATGATGCCGCTGCATCTGCACCCGGGCTAGCTAGTTATTCTTGCTGAGACAGCACAAAGTGACAGGGTGTCATAATTTTGACTTCAATACATACTGTTGCCAGGCTAGCCTTTGTAATATCCCCTTTTTTGTTGCCCTGGTACTTCACAAGTCACAGCTTCAAACATACATCAGGTGTGTGAAGCATCATCCTTCATGCCCCTCCAAAAGGCAGCAATGTTCCCATAGACTGTAACTGCAGAATGCCAGTCTCCCACCAGTAAAATAGCCTGGGACACAATATTAGAACTTAATTTATTATACATGTGGAAGACTTTATAGAATTCAAAATGTACTACACATATCTCCATGCTGCGGTTGGATTTTATGGAAAGACTGCAGCACTAGATGATAAAAAACATAATGCAATTCCTGAGCTGTTCACTGTAGACTAAACATTGGAAATATCTCTTTGCATAAACAAGAGCACCAATAATGCTTGCAGAGTGACAAGAGAGGCATGGAAGTCACATATGAGCAATAGAAAAAGCTACCTGTCTCAAGACATTGAAGGAGAAACACTGCATTTTATCATTAAATACAAGAGTCATTTCACCACGCTGTGCATTAGGCAGCACAGTAATAGACCACTATCAGTCAGACATCACCGAAAGAAGTGGTTTCCATCCTCAGAGTGCCGGTCCACCTTCACTGCAACTCCTTGACCACTGCCCCACCACCTTAAAGTCCAGTGATGAAATCCCATAAAATAGAGCAGACACCGTTTCAGACCGCAGTGCATAAATCAAACAGTCTCACTCTACCTGTGAACACAGTCGCTGGCGCCTACGGGATACACGCACAGAACCAGCTGGGTCTCTGTAGAAACAAAGAGCAGCTTGGTCATGTCCACTGAAGCACTACCAAGATACCTGGGACACCCCGTGTCACCAGCGAAGTGCCGGCCACCGCAGCTCCCCTCAGCACCCGTGGGGCAGGTGTGCAGCTCCTGCGGTGGGGGCTGTGGTGGTGAAATCTCCCCAGTGTGCCAGGAGCTAAAACCCTGCCGCCTGCTCAGCCAGTGCCCAGCTGGCTCCCCCAGCTGCCCATCGGGTAGGGATAGTCAGAGGTCTTTAAACCTATTAATAGTAGTACTTTAATTTCTCCCCAAAATTACTTCACAGACTACTCATCTGTCATTGTAATTCACACCTCGGTGGAAAGCACATCTGGGGAGGCTGGGAGAAGCCACATGTTTATGCTTGCTTCCCGCTGCAATCAACCTACTCGTTCCTCATTTTTCCTCAGCCTTCTCCTCTTTTGTTAGCTTCATTTTCTGCTTAACTCACCTATTTACACCCAGAACAAGAAATGCTACCCCCAGGTTATCAGATTTAAATGTGCCCCACCCCATTCAACGTTGCAAGTGGCTGAAGAAAAGACCTTTCTCTGGGGCTCAGCTGTGTTTATGTTCCACCGCCTGCGGCAATAGTAACAATGTCCCTCAGATCTATTTATTTTCCCCCCCCTGGCTGCCCTGGAAAGCTGTACCCCTGTCCATCATGGCTGGCGTGATGCCCGGCTTTTTGGCCACTACAGCTGGTCAGGCAGCAGAAAATAACCGAGCCTCCAAAGGCCGCACGTGAGGCCCCGGGTAGCAGCTTGGGGAGGGACTGGATGATACGAAATCCTGCCTCTCTTCCATAGCTTTTGCCCTTCCCCTTATCAGTTCTCACAGTGGGGGCAGCTGGGTCCTCCAAGCCACCCACACACACTAAAAACAAAGTCTACAGCTGATATTTGCCTCCCTCGTGTCTCCGTGGGGCATATTTCATTCCAAAAAGGAAAGGGGAATGTGCAATGCAACAGTTTAGCAAGAAAAATGACTAGATTGCTGTTAAATGTTTTGATTCATTTTCCAGGAGAGCTCATTCTCTGTAGTTCTTCTAATGAACCTTAGAGATGCTAACAGAAATGTCCGTGGCCTTTTAACAACGTTCGTGTCCCAGCAGACCAGGTGCCTCTTCTGACTTGCAGTATACGACTTTCACTGGCATTTTCAGAGTGTAATTGCTGCTAGCTTTTGGGCCTATAAACGTCACTTGGGTTTTACCTGTCTCAATATTTTCTTTGTTACTTGTGCAAGGCGTTACTGCAAGTTGTTCCTCTGATACACAGCACCACGAATGGGTGTTAGTAATGCTGGATTAAATCTTTCAGCAAATATGAATTGTAAGCTGTCCTGTTCATAAGGAGAAGTCAGCTGTAGTGCTAGTCAGGCTTTCCTCATGGCCATCTCTTAAGATGTATATTTAAAGTAAGTCGGTATCTGTTTCACACGGTTTGGGGAGTTTTCATTCGATACCTTCATGCTGTGTACCATGTAGTAATTCACTTGGACTACATTTGCTTGGAGAGGTCAAACCATCTATTTTTCCCTCTTGTCTTTGAATGATTTGCCAGATGTGACAAGGAGAACCCAAAAGTGTATAACTAGCCTGAAAGAAAAACAGATGATCTATTTCTGGTTTAATCTCTCTTTGTATTATGCTGGAATATTTCAGCTATGACATAACACAGATGAAGAAACCACTTTATTTTTATCTGCAAAGCTTTTATGTCATCCTTAACAATGTCTAGGACAGGTTTCGTCCCTTGGAAGGTACCTTTCACTAGGAAAATAAAGCCATCAGCCTCAAGAGGAGCAGGTGTGTAAAAAAGGATCAGATGAGTAAGTAACCCACATCTTTGGCAATACCACGTCTAAGGAAGGAGAGCAGCAGTAAATCATGACAATGACAAGGAGAATTGCAAAAGCGAATTTGAGTATCTAGTGAGGTTCCGCAAGGCCCTGATCCAACACAAACCTGCAGCACTGCCGCGGAGAGGCAATGCCTCCCTTGTGCTTACCTGGCACGAGAACTAGATCCAAAAGGCCTCTCAATGGGACGGGTCAGTGAATTCATTGAGCTGAAAGACCGCTTTCCTCGTTGGATATGCTTTAGAAGGAACCGTTCCTTGCCCTGCCCTCCCCATTGAGCAGTACATGCACTGGTGCCAACACAAAACATGCAGTGGAAACAAGACCTGCGGCCCCTCCTTTCAGTAGCTGTATGGATTTATCCCAATGTAAACGACTGCAAAAGCCAGTAATTGGCCTGCAGTCTCCTAAATTCCTTCTGTTCTTTGTAAAATTGGATACCAATTGTGTGACAGCAAGAGAACAGGCTGATAGACATACACATATGATTATACATATACACACACCAAATTATATTAATATTAGTGTTATAGACCCTGGCAATCCCACATATCTTAATTTTATAATACTTCATCCTTAGCTCATACCAGTGCTGGATAATAGGGTAACAACCTTCAGCTCAAAATATCCTTTTTCTCCTACTCAGTTTGTGCAACTACTGTAATCTCTGCACACTTAATTTCTGTAATGAATTTTAAGCAATATGAACCTTTTGTGTTCTCTTGCTTTTCATGAGGGTTAGTGCTGGTAAATAAATTACAACTAACAGTGAAGACCTAACTTAAGACCTCAAAATATTACTTTCATGCTCTGCTAGTAGAAATGGTTCTGAAACCAAGAGCTAACCTCAGCCTTGCTCATGGGACCTGCTTCTATCGGTCAGTAACCACACTCATAGCACAGCTGTGTAACTAGAGAGACCCGACATAGTATGCATCACCAGCTGGGGAGGTATACTGCCTCAGGTCGCAGAAGAAGTGTCAGCATGTCATTCTGGTCAGACAAACAAGCATGCCAAGGAAGTGGTCAGACAATCAAGCATGTCTGTGTGGTGCAGGAGCAGCGCTGCATCACCAGCCCATGCAGCTTCTCAGCCAAGGCTCTCCACAGGCAGGAATTCTGACATCTAAAGTCAGCTTTTGCTTGTCTCCTACCAGTTGAAGAAATCTAGATTGCTTATCTTGGCAGCTCTATTCTCAATATTTTGATACATTTTGTATCATCCATAAATTTTATTCTCACTGCTTTTATATTTACTTTTCCAGCTATTTATAAAGCAGTACTTAATAGCTCTGACCTGTAACTGATCTTGGCAAAATCCCATTTGAAATACTTCTATTCAATGATAAATCTTCCATGACTCCACTTTGATATACACCAGCTACCAAGTGCCTAAATCCATTTAATTTGCACTTAATCAGTATCAGACACTGTTGACTTCTAATCACAGTAACATGCAGTTCAGTGCTTTATGAAAGGCAGTTTCTCTGGTATGTAAACAATTGCTTTAATGAACCAAACATCAGAGGAATGAAACCAGACCCACATGCATAAAAACAGGTTGACTTATATTCCCATCTTTTAAATTTTAAGTAATTGATTCCCATATCAGCATTCTGATTTTCACCCCTCTGTCTGCGACTGACATCAGCCTGGTTGGTCTACTAGTTTCAGTCACTCCACCTGCCATTTCCAGCTACTCGTATGGCCTTAGCACGCACCCTCCTGCCTGGAGCCTCCTAACTGTCAGACAGATAACTCAGGTTTTCTGGCTGAATCATATGATATTAACATATCCATCTGGTTACATTAAAAGGTGCAGGCTTTTCTAATTTTTTCACAACATCCTTCCCTGAATATTTATAGCTGTTTCATTAATTCAAGTAGCATCATGGAAGGCAGAAAATATTGTAACTTTAGCACACACAAAGATTCCAATGTAGCATGACTATTCAAAATCCTGGACAGAGAAAGCTTTTACTGAAGACCCAGAAGAGCCCAGTATTTGCAGTTTTAGAAAGCATGGTGCTTGGATAATTCTCCTTGGATAATTCTCCTTCTGCAACATCAGCACTGACATGGGACACTTCTGATTTTATAGACCTAAGAGCTCTTGTCTGAACACTCTTCAGGTTTCTTACCCATAAAGTGTCTTGTTGCTTTCTTGTTATAATCTCTGCCTCTCCTTCTGAAACATTGGCTAGTTAGTATGAATGCAATGCTTAGAAGTTGTGCTAACAGTCTGAAGATTGGATAGACAAGGGAACTGTTATGAAGAAATAGTAAGAATGAAAACCAAATAGTGAAGACATCCATACTGCCCGGTTCCCTACAACAAAACACAAAACCAGTACTGCCATCCCATCAAGTATCTTTCAGGAGAGGAAAGAAACAGTGCAGGCATGTCTCAAAGAGATGGGCAGAGGAAAAGATCCATAATTAATACAGAGATGCAGAAAAAGATCAATTTCTATAACAAAAATACTGTGTTTCATAGTATTTTTTTGGGGAAAATGCCATTTCTGAATTACCCAGTTGCTGCATCCAGCAGCTGTAGCTTCAGATGAGTAGGAGATTCTTTTTCTGTTTCTTAATGCTGACCTGAAGTTTTCTGTCTTTTTATAATGAGTTGTTCTGACAACAACAACCCTGAGTAACGGGGTTACTCAGGGGACTAGGACACCTGGGAGAATGTGTAACAAGTAGTCTTACCTGGTTTTCACAAACAGCCTCATTCAACTTCAGAACGGATGGAACAGAAATCCTGCAAATATATGATGTGCAACCAATGACAACAAAACTAAATCTTTTTGCTAAGTTGTCATTGCCATAACCACCAAAGTTCCATTGAGTAAAAAGTCTAAGTTCCAGCTTAACATGCTGGAGGGCACAAGCAAAGAAAAAGAAGCTCTTGTAGTGACAGACAGAAAATTAATTTCTCCCATCTGTAGGTATGCAACTCCACAGCAGGGACAAAAACCAATTCAGGATGTTAGCACCTCATTTTCAGCTGTCATTTAAAAACAACTAGTCCATTTACTCTACCTGACCTCCAGTTCTGTCAGATGTATTCAGCTGGCTTTGGAATGATCCACTGAACATTTTTCTTTAAGGGCACTGGAAGCCCTAGAAGAAAAAGTTCGTAACATCTGAGAAAAGTTTCTGTCATTTGGTTTTCACAGAAGAGTGATGCAATGATTAGAATTTAGCAGCATAATGTTTAGCCACATATACAATCTGGCTGTAGCATTTTGAATTAACTGCAATCTCTTCAAAATCTGGTATTTTCAATTAACTGGAGCTTATTCACATCTGGCAAGCCAGCAAACAGAGAGCGAGAGTGTGACAGCAGCTTAGCGGAAGCCTGCCATGAATACACGTTTGGACAGCCTGGGAGAGCATCAGTGTCACTCTGGGAGTGTTCCTGGCATGGTAAAAGAAAAACATTAAAGACACTACTGATTTAAAACTACCTCCAAGAGCGCAATCTGTAGTGACAGGAAATGGAAAAATTGTCCTCAAAGGGACCGCGAATAAAGACCTAGTCCAGCATGATACTGTGTTCCACACATAAAGCTTATGTTTTGTCACAAAACTCACTAGAGCAAAATACTGTGCAGGTTTTGGCCCAAATTCATAAACAATTCTTCAGGGCAGCTCAGAAACTGCAGGAACCAAATCAAGTTTGGAAGGGACAGCTCAGAAAGGGAGTCTTGTCATCTGCATGGTACATCTAACATTTTAAAAGGCTACTGTAACCTAGATATCAGCATTTAAAAAACAACAAAAGACTAATAAGGTCTGAAGATGGAAGCCTGAAGAGCTATGAGAAGGAAAAAAGGTCGACCAGAATAACTATCATAGAGCTGAGACTACTCCAAACATGCCAAAATAATATTCACGGTAACCCAGCAGTGCCTCTTCAAAGTTGACATCGCCTCAGTGTGACTGAGGGAATCAAAAGCTGTCAATAGAGACAGGGGAAGAAAAAGGACACAACTTTGATCCCAGGATAGGCTGAGACTGTTATAGTCCATGAAATTATTATGCATAATTGCCATGCATAAAGCACAAATGCAGATTCTCATGGAGTATGTTATTGAGGCTTAATTGCAAGAATTAATTGACATAGGCTTTTGCAGTAGGAAAATCTATTTATAGGATGTGTTCTTGTAAACCATGGAAACAGTCCCTTAATCTCCTTTACCAGTTTTCAAGCTGGACAATCTAGCTGCTAAATTGTATTTTAAGGAAACATTTTACATATTCAGGGACAATATACAGAGTAGATTTCTTCTCACAATCTGAATTCTATTGCTACACAGAGCCTTATAAAAGCACTTCAGTATAATATATCATTCTGATTACTCTTTAGTGTTTGAATATTGCTCCACAAAAATTAAATTCATATAGAGAGAGGGAGGCATTGGTTACACTCCATCTTAACTTGGCTGTACACTTTAGGGGTCTTTTGCTTCACCCTAGGCCAGCCAGAGATTAAGTCCTTGACAAAGTTAGAGGAGACCCACTACATGAAATTACGTTTTCTTCAGTGAACTCTTCCAGCCTCTGGAGATCATGACAGGGGCACAAAGGAGCTATAGAAAGGCTGAATTTTTGATCTGCTGCTGCTTGCTGAGTCATACAATCTATTCCCATAGAAACTAAACAATATTTATGCACAACCAATTCCTGTAGTCCTGTTAGGGTTTGGAGGCATCAAAATGGACAGCATCAACCAAGAATCTAGGGAGGAAAACTGATTTTCATGTATGTTTCTTTGTGACTTAGGTACTTATTTTTATAGCTCATGGGACAAACTGCAGGTCTGGGGTGTTTGTGGATAAGTCGTTCGTTGGTTTGCCAAATTTAAAACCAGTCTTTAACTCTCCTGGGTTTCCCATGTGTCCAAAAGATCATTCCAAGCAGCATTTGGCACAGGGGGCCCTTATGGGGGTAACCACATCAAAAAATACTGAGGAAGAAAAAGGGCATATGATACAAGATGCTAGTGGCGGAGGAGGAAGTGTGTATTTGGGATATAGACAGCCTGGAAAAGCCAAGGAGATCATTGTTACCTCCTGCTGATGGTCAGTCTGCGCCATTGACTGGGGCAAGTGCAGTCGCAGTCTGAGTGGCAGAGAGAAGGAGAAGGGTGTCTGCACTGCTGTGTCAAGGGACATAGGAGCCTGGACCACATCTTGTGTATATTTCCACCTGGAAAATCCCAGGCAGCCAAGCAGGGTACAGGAACTAGAAAAACTACAGACATGGCTGACTGCTGAATAGCATAAGTAACCAGCTTACTTGTTTAACAAAATAAGTCTGGACAAAGCTGGACAAAGCACATGTGCTGAGCAGCCAATACGCAAATTTCTGCATTACTTAGATCTCTTGAGTAAATGGTCAAACTTCCCTTGGGTAGTTAACAATATCTCCAGTAATAAAAGAAGCAGAGGACACAAGAGCAAATACTAAAAGAAAGACAAAAGCCTGTGGTTCCCACGAGTAAATCTACATCTATGATCACAACATCTTTTCTTGACATCCTGAAGCAAAAGAAGGAAACCAGAAGTTACCAAGAGCAAATGGTACAATAGATATGCTCTTCAACAGCATTGCTCTTGCAGTTTCCAGTGGGGAGATGTTATAGCTTGGATTAAAAAAACCCTCTTTCTCACAGTACAAATAATACAGAACTCTGGATCACTGTGCAAAGAAAGCCAAGTATATTCTGCTCTGACTCATGTTAAGTCATTTTTTTTCTAGTCAAATTAACTGGCAGCAAAGTCATAGTTTACTCATCAGTTCAGGTGGTCTTTTAAAGTATCATCTGATGCTATGTTTTACCTGGTATCCACCTAAACGAAATGCAGATCTGAACTCCCTGAACTTTTTAAGGAAGCTTGTATACGAATCTAATAGTGCTATGCAATGCCATTTCTTCCTCCCCAGTGGGCAGTTTTGGAGGTGGGTTCTTTTCAGTGTTTGGACATTTTAACATGGAATCACAGAGGAAGTATTGCCTGAACATGGCATTGTACTACATCTTCAGACAATGAAAACATTATGAAAACTTTACAGGTGTCATTCCCATCAGAAAATGTTTTCCACAGAGATCGTTGCTGTTTTCCTACTCCAAAGTCGAACCACTGTTCTTTAACAAAAAATAAATATAAATGTTGTTGCCAAACAGGTCATGAAAAAGAATGAAGTACAGCCATGTTACACATATAAGACTCCAAAGTAAAAAGCTACCAAAATCTTTAAATTTTTCTTAGTTTTCCCAACACTGTACTTAGAAAAATATACCACCACCACAAAGTTCAGAGAAAATCAATTCATCTGGGGAGAACTTTTGAGATCACAAAGGTCAGAGATACTACAACAAATAGAGATACATAAACTGGTATAAACAGTACATTAAAATTATTGTATTATCAATTTTATACCAGCATGATCAATTTTAGAGAATTTTAATCAGTGTAACTGAAGTACATGTTGATAAGGTGCAACAAAATATAAACCAAAATACTGCCCAGGCTATCTGAACATATCTCTGTCTCATCCGTTCCATACCCTGAACTCACTTACATTCCTGTATGCATCAGCAGACTTGATGTAGGACTAAAAGATTCAGACCAAATTGACACACAGCAGGTCCTTTGACTTTAGGTTACGCTCTGACATGTACCTTCGTACTCGCAGAACTGCATTTCAAGAGTGTGCAGTCATTCACCTTTAAGCCTTTAAGCCTATCCTCAGCCATACTAGTTGCATACAGTCCTTTTGACCCTTTCATAAGTAAGCTCCACAGGTACAGCCCAGAAACCTATTGTGTGCTAGTTTAACACATTATTTTCGTTGCTGGCTCTGAAGCAATCATTTGAAGAGAATCGAAATATGCAAGTGCTAAAAAATACAAACAGTGGTAGCAGTGGGACCTCTTTTAAAACACTGCTGCTTCTATGTTTACTGGGGACCCTCAGTTCCTGACAGTGGCTACTGTTCCTCAGCATGCGCAATGATGAATGTAGGATTTACAACGTTAATAAAAGTCCCGGATGTCTTCCATAGACATTTGAGTCAAGATATTGTTTTCTTTAGTTTACCCACTTTTTTCCTCTATTAATTTAACATGGGAACTGTGCCTTTCGTTAAAATATAACTTTAAGCATTTTCAGCAGCTCTCAATATAGGCTTGTTTGGGGTAGTGTGCATAGATTTGACATAACTCATTAGTGTTTTTAAGCAGACCCTATAGGTATTCTTTTCTTGCCAAGTAAGTAAATCTGAAACACCTGTAAAATGAGACAGCAATACCAGAGATATATTATTTAAATTGAAATATGAAAGCACACCTTTCCCAAATAATGTTAACAAACTTCATTCGCTCGGAAAAAAAAGCCCTCCATATACAATCAAGCTTTTCCACTGTTACACCATCTTGAGAAAATGGAGATATCTCATTAGACATTTCAAAATAATACAAAGCAATGACTCACTTCAATTTTATGTAAAGGTTCACAGCACTCTGTCTTCCTTACTGAATTCAATGTTAACCTATTGGAGACGCACACATGTTATCAAAGCACAATGGTTTAGTGCAGTGAAGTTAGTTGTCTCTGTACTTTCTGTCCATAACACAAGAACTCCCAAGAAAATGACTGTCGGCAATCTATGGTATGATGCAACATATTAAAAAACTTCTGAAGTCTAAACTGTACTTCCCGATGCAGTATTGATACTTTCAGGAAGGAGATGAATTAAATTGATTAATGGAGAGGAATCTCATCATAACATTCCCTATACTGTGCCCGCTAGACATGAGACAGACAAGTTTATTGTGTCATTTATGCACAAATGTATGTTGCATTCTTTTTTTTTAAAAGGATAAATACCTATAAATAGATAAATTGCATCTATAGTTTCATAATATTTTGCCTTCTTTATCCACATGTGGAAGAGAAATTATGAGACAAAATTTGTCAAACACGACAGGGAATCTGATTCAGATGTGGGGCATAAAAAAAAGTTGCCAACCATTACCAACATTTGAGCTTTTTAGCCTATTTCTACCAAAGGGAATGTAGCAGAAGATGAGGGCAAAGTGGTTGAATTCATTCACTTAATGTCAGCAGACATACTGACTCCAAGCCAAGGAAGGCTGAGCGACAGACATCGCATGTCAGGAAGATTGCGATTTTCTCATATGTCTCAAGAACACAGACAAACTGCAAATTGGCAAGAACTTGAGGATATGTGTACTGCTCTGAAAATGAAGACGATAAAAGGACTAACCATTGCCAGTGTTGTTAAATACAGGTACCAGGAGATATGGGCAAAAAATAGTTAACCCCTTTCCCAACCCCACTATTATGTACTGGATTTCTTCAAGACTTTCTCCGCCACAGTTCATGAAGATGAATGCAGACAGCATAGAATCAGAAAAAACCTCTTCTTACATCCCTGCTGACTGCAGAATGGTAGAGGTGGGCACATTTAGAAAGTTGGAAGAGAGACACTGACACCATTACCACCATCTGGATGCCAACATTGCCCACAATGTGTAGCTGGATTGTGGCACCTCCCATAAGACCTGCATGCTAAAAGTAAGCAATTTTGTAAAGAGTAAAGCCTGCACAGACAATGATCTATTAGTCATATTATAAAAATTTCAAGTGTCCTCCTAAGCAGTTCGAAACAGAAGTCACAAATAAATAAACACCTGAGAACGTGATGAGTAATCAAGTGCTAACACAGAAGGGCTTTCCCCCAGTCCAAGATTATTAAATACTGTGTGTCATGTTGTAATAGTACCACAGTACAGAGTTTTAGAATTATACTTCCTTAATTATTATTTCTATGGTGAGAGGTCTGCTAATTCCTGTTGACCATAATGGGCTTTATTGCTTTAGTAGATTGAACTGGGTAAGAGTTTACTAAACAAATTCATATTTCATTTTAACTCTCTTTTCTTGCTCTTTTGGTGTTATCAAACAGGTGTCATTTTATTGGCTTCCACAGGTTGCTTTTGGTTTTGTTATGCTTCAATAAAACGTCTAGGTACAGCTCGGAGTGTTCTCTCAGTTGTAATGAATTGAGTGATTGAAAACAGATTTTACGTAGAAATTTAAGTAGAACAGCAGAAAATGTCATGGTGGTGCAGTCAGACTCCCTGACTGCTAATAAAAATGCACCTTGAACAATTTTTTGTCCAAGTTGATACCTGGAAATTCAGAGTGCAAAATACAATGCAACCTTGAAGAACTAAAAATCAACCCCCAAACCAAGGCTTTAAGCAGACTGCCTCAACAACAATAGCATTAGCCACCTGGATGTCCCCTTGTTTTTTCGGCACAGTCTCCCATAACATTCTCCTAGGGAAGCTCAGGAAGTGTGGGCTGGATGAGTGGTCGGTGGATTGAGAACTGGCTGAATGGCAGAACTCGGAGGGTTGTCGTCAGCGGTGCTGAGTCTAGTTGGAGGCTGGTAACTAGTGGTGTCCCACAGGGGTCAGTACTCAGCCCAGCCTTGTTTAACTTCTTCATCAATGACCTGGACGAAGACTTAGAATGTACCCTCAGCAAGTTTGCTGATGACACCAAACTGGGAGGAGTGGTAGATACACCAGAAGGCTGTGCTGCCATTCAGCGTGACCTGGACAGGCTGGAGAGTTGGGCAGAGAGGAACCTGATGAGGTTCAACAAAGCCAAATGCAGGATCCTGCACCTGGGGAGGAACAACCCCATGCATCAGTACAGGCTTGGGGCGGACCTGCTGGAGAGCAGCTGTGCGGAGAGGGTCCTGGGTGTCCTGGTGGACGACAGGTTAACCATGAGCCAGCAGTGTGCCCTGGCTGCCAAGAAGGCCAATGGCATTCTGGGGTGCATTAGGAGGAGTGTGGCCAGCAGGTCGAGGGAG
>Ga0065711_1028972_pt1 | contig 38219 bp, 13 predicted proteins | sample Hoacrofraction12_FD_59098 | JGI IMG/M metagenome (GOLD analysis project Ga0065711, IMG submission 59098) | Hoatzin crop microbial communities from Cojedes, Venezuela - Epithelial fraction 12 v2 (version 2) | ecosystem: Host-associated > Birds > Digestive system > Esophagus > Crop | place...
CAAAGAAGCCAAAATTTGACTGATGGCACCAGTCCCTGAGCCACCTGTTAACCAGGTGAGTTTTCCTGCCCCTTTCAGTGCTGTTCCCTGCCACTGATGGGATGGAGGAAAACACCACCTGTGCCCCTGACCCCTCAACCAGTCACAAAGAAGTCCCAAAGAAGAACACTGCTTCTGTTCCAAAAATAACTAGGGCAATGACAAAAGGTCGAGTGTTTTATCTACTGTTTTGTATCTCTGCTCTCTTCTTTTCCAAAACTTCTAAAACATCTGATGCTAATATTTGTTACATTTCTCTCTGGGTCTGTTTTAACCCTGTGATTTGTAGACTCTAGAGGTAAAAAAACCCCACCTCAACTGTAATGAGGTGAAAGAAAACTACTTAATAGTGTTCTAGTAAGAACCCTTTTTCAGGCTTTTTCAAGTAACACGCCAAATTCTGTGAAGTTCTAGAAGAGGCTTTTAGAATGAGGTGTGTTTCAACATATACTCCATTGTTAAGGGTGTAGTCACTGCTCACCGAAGCCAACAGGAGTTTTTCACCTACCTTCAGTGGACTCTGGACAGAGGTGTACCAGCGTTACTACAGATATGGAGATACCCCTCTTTCGTTCAAACTTAACTGCATGCACACAAACGTCATAGGAATAGCTCTTGAAAAAGGCACACCTGTTTCCCACTTCAAGCATTAAATCCAGGTGGATCATGTAACTACTCTTAGAGTTGTGCTGATTATTCCAAGTTTGAACACAGCCAACATTTTAAAAAAGCCTAAAAAACCTGGGCGGATTAGGCCACCCTGGTTGGAAAATCTGACAAAAGACATAACTTCATACAATTCTTGCTGATTTAGGCACGCTGCAAATTGCTGGACCCTTACAATAGACACTGCATCACCGCACCCTTTGCCAGTTAGGAAACAGGACCAACACACACATACAGCTGAAAATACGGAATTGATCTATAGATTAAACTCAAGTGGAAAATGGACTAATTTTCTCTTCATCTAAGTCTGCTATTTCAGCTCTCATTTCTTGTGGATGAGAATGGAAATAATCATATAAATATTGAAAGCCCAGTTTTATGGACCTATTTTGGAAGGTGATCCTTTTATTAAATACATGGTATTTTATAATACACTAGCTTCCAATGAATCAAACTGTAAAGATCTGTGTCACATTATTTAATGTCTTATGTTTAACCAATATGAAGTTAAACTTATATTGTCCCTTAGTGAAGGATGGGTATAATTACTTAAATCAATACTTAGAACTTCATCACCTGGCACAGAAAACTAAGTTCCATTGTCAACATACCACTGCACAGTTCCTGGTAATATTAATTTATTTTACATTAGCATGGATAACACCACAAAAATATGCCGCTAGGTGAATCTACAAGCATGATCCTGTAAAGAAATGTGCAACTATAGCCGATACCAATCGAAACTAAGGGAGCTCAGATGATTTCCAGCTCTCGTGATTTTATCATGAGTCATATCTGGGGTTTTGCTTGAGTCATACATTTAGCAACCTCAGCAGTGATGCCCATAATTACATTTTACAGTTTTGTTACTGTGGTGAGAGGGAAAGGAATCTGCCTTTTTACATATATGCATCAAGACATGAAGCATGCAGGTGACACCCTTGGTCACATGCCAGCCTACTGGGTATCAGATTTTGCTGCATAAAAAGCAAGAGCTTGTTACAAAAGTGTTTTTAATCTGTTAATGATAATTTCTTACTGACAGTGGACTAAGATCTACATACATGAATTCCAACATATCTTCTTTGATGTGTACTTTCACTAATGAGAGAACTCCCATTTTTTTCTCTTCGGAGAAAAACAAGTATGTATTTATTGGACAGCTTACAAAAGCAATGATACGACGTTCCACCCACAAATAAGCTGGAACAAGTGAAAAAAAATGGAAGAACATAGATGAAGTTAAATTTTCTGGGTTTTTTCTCCTTTATAAACCAAATGAATTTAATGAGTAGTATCAGTAAGAAAACAACATTGGTGAGGCCTCTGTTGTTAAAAACTGTTATCCTGTTGTATGATTACAAGACTGTTCAAATGCTACTCAAGATGCAAGTAGTCATGTAAGAACCAACTATCTAAATCGGAAGGGGAAAGCATACAAGTGCTTGCAATACAAACATACTTACACATTATACAATTTAGTCCCTCTGAATATCCTCAAAATCATTACTAAGTTTTTGAAAAGCAACTGCCGCAAACAAATTGGCTTTCAATGGTCACATAAACCTCTGTAAATCCTAGCCATTGTCAGAAGCATACAACACTATTTCAGCAATTACCAAAACAGTTTAAGTCAGTATAGGAACAAGAAAAGACAAAAAGCGTCATTTCCAACACTGAAAGTACTAAAACTTTCTCTGAGGTTGCACCCAGCAGGAAGCAATTCTGTTTCAGCAATGGATTAAGTAGATTAACTAACAGATCTCCATCACATCAAGTTTTGATGATGTTCCACATTTTAATTAACTTGTTATTTCATAAGGAAAATCAAAAAGACACCAAAGTAAACTCTCTCCACATGATAGATTCAAGCAAGCACGAATTTAAGGGTTCCATGGAGCTGAACACACCAAGGGGAACACAAAACCAAGGACGAGCTTCTACAGTATGCTGTTATTTGCTAGAATAAGTACGACTGTGCTCTGGCTGCTGTTCTTACAAACATCACCATCTGGCCTCAGCAAACAGTAAAGTGATGCAATTTTCATGGCATCCATATCCTCAAAGCCTGACACTCATCACCTAGGTGTCAGCAAGCCCTTGCACAAGTCTTCTCAAATTACTGCTTCCCACCAAGACCTGAAACTGGCTCCCTTTAACATCTGTTAATCTAATTGGTTCCTATGAGCCTGTAACAATTAAACCTGTTTTGCAAGGAGCAATGGGGAAAGGAGATTTTACATATTCACAGCTGGGCTGTTAGCAGAACAAATGGACTGCATCTGACTTGATGGCTCTCACCAAAATCCAGTTATTAAGCTGTTAGAACGAGTTCTAAATGAAGCTGATGACCTCAGCAACTGGACTGAGCCTGAAGTGCTCACTGGCTGCTCTGTCACAACAGCGATCATAAGGAGAGGGTAAAGGTTTCAGAATTTCTCTAGCGATTTAACAATCCTGCAGGAAAGTATGACTGCAATCATGGCAAATATGGAGTGAATCACTCATTCGAAGTGAAAATAGAATTTTTGTATGATACATTACAAAGTTGGCAATTTTTAGTTGGCCTGTATTAAGAAGAAAAAAAAAAGGAGAATCAAAGTCCCAGTTTAGATTCAAAGTATTTTTACAAAAGGAAAGTATTGCAACAGCTGAGCAGATTCAACTCTTTACTTATGCAAAATACTTCAGTGAATTCAAATTAGAAGTAACTTTTTCCATAATAAAAAGTGAAAATGGAACAAAGCAATACCCAGCTCAGTATCAGTTCCTGTCACATTTCCACAGACGCAGACATTTCTCTCTCTCTGTACTTACAAAAGATTTTCACCTTCAGAAGGAATTCTCATACCTCTAAGCACTGTGCATAAGGGTTTCCAGAGCAGGAGCTGTAATATCCTCTGTATTATCAGCATCCAGCGTAACGAGAGGACCTAACACTATGTCATAAGTTCTGTAGATCTCTAAGCCCAAACATCTCACAGCCTGAGAGAGCAAGCAAGCCCTGCAGTGTTCTTCCAGTGCACCAGATGAATGTCTCATACAGCTAATTTATCACCTTTCTACATTCTAGTTTTAAAACAACTTAATGAAACACTTTTTGAAGTATTTTTGCTCTGTGCTCTCTTCTATGCTTTCTACCCCAGTATTATGTTACCTAAGCAGCTGGGCACAATGCTGTATGGAGGTGATACCACCACAACCCTTGAAGTTCATCAGAAGCTCTTGCAATGCTCTAACAGATTACGTGCCTCACACTGGGACACCTGAATCTACTAGCTCGCATCTTAGGGTTTGGAAGGAGCAAATGTTATTTACCTTATGGGAGCCAGGGAATTAATAGCATTCAATCTTTATTTCTTTAAGAACTCTCTAGCTACTTTTTTTTTTTAGATGTTTTGTTTGCACTTCATCCCTATCTTAATACGCTCCTCTAATTTTCACCAATCTTTGTGAAATTCCACTAAGTCAACTTTTAAAACATAAATGTTCCTAAAAGATAAGTTGAGACTTGGTACTTATAAGTGAATGCAGAAAATTTCCTCCTTCTGAAGTATCACTGAGGAAGGCATATGTTCTGAAATCCTCCTCCCCAGCCCCTTTATTTTTTTCCTTTCTGCACGTTTCCTTAGACCATCATAATTATGGACACCTATTACTACATTCCATAACGTCAGCCAGGAATTCATCTGTGAAATAATTCCTTTTCTCTGATGACTGTAAAACACTTCAAATGTTATTTTAATTATACTTTATAAACATTCTGAATCAAACTCGGTCAGTATTAGAAAGTTGCTCATGATATGCAGAGGTATTTGATGCGCCAACATATAAAATTAATAAAAGCGTGCCAGTGTGACCAGGTTTCTGTTAAGGCTACTCAAACACCTGGAAACACCCAAGACTCCCAAGAGGCTTTCTGTAGGTATGAAATTCTGAGCTGTGCCTCCAGGCGCATTTGAAAATAGCACGAAGGATCTATTCCCATCTTTGGGCTCCGAAAGAGCTTTTAAGTTTTAGCCTTTTTAGACCATCATCTCATGAAATGTCAGTTCACATCACTTCGAGTTAATAAGGTTGATAATCTCTAGTACCTTCAATGCTTTAAGAAGTTACTCTTATTTCCTCTGAGCTTTTATTTACTTATTTACCTCAATTTCATTTCTGCTCTGCCTAGAGTGAACTCTTTCATAGTGCAGCCAAGATGGAACAGAGAAAGATCTTGATTCACCATTAACACCTTCTTCCCCACTGGCACAGTATACAGATCTGCAGTGGTTCATTCATAAGAGTGATGGGTGAGCTGCTACAGGCACAGCAATGAGCACAGACCACTGTGGGAGTTTCAGAATATAGGACATTCATGAATGCAAACAAGCTACCTAGATAGCAATCTTTCAGACTGTTACAGAACATATTAAAAAATGATTTTGCACTGCTAATCCTAATTCCCATCCGCCTTTTGTTAGTCAAGTGCCAACCTAAAAAAGTAGTAATGAATTTTTAAATCATTTGCTGAAATGTAGCACAAATTAAAATGTGCTATTACTGTTCACTGATTTCCTTTAATAAGAAGGAACTGTACACACAGACTGGTGATAAAAAGAAGTAAAAATAAATAGGATAAGGACTTTCCAAGTGAGAGGCACAGCATTTGGTCAACTCTCTTTTGATTCACTTAGATATTGCCCGTGTAGACTAAGCAGCATCCCCTCTATAGATCACAAGCATTAGTATGCTAGCAGTACCTCTGAGGTGCAGTCTCTTCAGCTGCCAGAAAAACAGTCATTAAAAAAAAATTCAGTAACAAAGAAAAATAGCTTAATAACCAGCCATCAGAGGATGGACTGGTGAGAATGCCAGGGAGGCAGACCTAGAATATGCTTTAACTGCATTAAATATAATGTTGTCTCGACATATGTGCATGCATCAGTACTTTATTATCATACACCTAACAGATTTGACAGTTTCAGGAAGGGATACAAATGGTATCCAAATTCCAGAGAGAAATATGCTCAACGCAATCTGGAAAACTAGTTGGATTTCAAGGGATGTTTTCAGCCTCCCTAGTATAGAATTGCTTTTTGTTCTTCTCAGCCTCAAGTTTTCCAATATCTGAAAAAAAATAATTATCTGCAGGGAAGGATTTTTTCCTCATTTAATAACTTTTTCATTTTCTATTGCATTAAATTTTAGCCCCAAAAGAATCTTCATGAAAATATTTATTTTCCTTTATTATTTGTCTAAGAGGTGGATTTAAAAATGATCCAGTAAATGACAACTGCAACTTTCTATCAACTAGACAAAACTATTTTTCTTGGGTTGTAGGAGATAGAAAGTGATAGAAAAAGTGCAAAATGAAATAACAACTCTACATTTGGTATAGCAATCTTTTTCAATTACAGCAATATCTGATTTTATCAGGAATATTAAATATATTTCAGCAGAACACCATTTAAAGACATTTTCCATGGGCATATTGAAGCATTTTAGGACGTATGTACAGCATAAGGAGACATTCACCTTTGGGTCAGACATGTCACAGCACCTCCTCCCACCCATTCCTCCCACTAATTCCATTGTACTGAAAGCCAAAAATATTCTCTCACTGTTGTTTACTCTTTGTCCTAAGTCCTTACGCGCTACCTTGCAGGGAGCAGCGATTACGGGGCTGAGGGAAGGTGCTATGCCCCTATGGAGAACTGCAGTGGCACGATCAGACCACGGACTCAAGTGTCAGAGATTCCTGACTACCTGTATCAATACATGTCCTTGATTAAGACACATCTCTACTGATGTCATGGTGTTCTAAAAATCAGTGAAGTAGGGATTTTGGTGGTTCCCTGGTATTTGTAAAAAGTTCAGCCAGCAACATTTGCTCACCAGGCAGCCCAGTTCTCAGTTCATAACTCTCACTGCATGCTTTTTCAATGGTCTGTCTGCATGAATTAATAGGAAAAAAACCCATATTGTTTTATATGCTTCAATTCCACAATGTGTTTAGACACACGGGTTTGAACAGCCATCAACAGATTACTTGCAAGCTTGCTTTGAGGCCCTAATACCTCCCTCTTTTTAATAGCTTTGGGAAGTAATCTAACAGCTCCAATAGATTACGCTAGAGAGGGCCAGGATACAAGAGAAGAATTCCTCTGTGAGACACAAAGAAAAAGGGCAAGTCAGCCTCAAGAAATGAAAAAGGAACTGTTTCTTTCAAGGATTTTAGTTCTACTTTGACATAAAATACTTGGCTCCACCACTGAGCTCTGAGTACTTCTCTGTTTTCTGTCTAAGGTAACCCTAATCACAGCCAGGGTGGAAATTTCAATGGTAATACTGGTGATTCCTGACAATCAGTCCTTCTCAATCTATATAGATGTCTTCTTTCACTGACAGTTTCTTTTTAAGAATATCTCTTTTCCCAGACTTTCTGATGGCCCTGTTTCTAAGAAATTATTTGCATGCACAGGCTAAAACATCTGCATATCTTCAGAAACATCTAGCACATGCAACTCACAGATCCTGCACTTTTGAAGTAAGTCAGTGTGCTGTAGTATGTAGCAGAAAGAAGCTGGGGGGGGGGAGGTAAAACGCAGTCTATTTAACACATCTGAAAATAAGCTCTTTTTAGTTCCAGCAGCTACCTATAATGGAAAAACTGAAGATTGGCTGTTGCCAGAAGAGTGGGCAGTAAGAAATAACAGATGTGAAATTTCAGCAACATCATTGGCTAGGTCACTCATACAGACGGCTTCAGAGACGGGGTCCCCACTGGGCTGCAGCATTCTCAGAGGCACGCTTGCTTTTTGAGCCACTGAACTGTTTGCACTGCTTAGCTGAATTTACTCAGCGACCTCACCCATGAATGCAATCGACAGCAAATATTCCCGTCCTTGCAAGCATGTGTGGGCTGTGTGTAAAAGCTCCTCAATTAAAACTAGTCACTACATTTTGCAAAATCATTTTAACATTTCACTTCTCTCTTCTTCCATCCCACTCACCCCTCTTTATTTCATGGACACTTAGGGTGAGTGGGGAAGAAAAGACAGGTCCTTCAACACAAGATCTTATTACATGAAGCTCATAAAGAAAGTAAGATCAAAGAAACCAATCTAATCTGGTGTATACATTTTTAAGAGAAAGGGTAGTGGGTGAAAAATGCCCTTCAAAGAGTCAACTCCAATTACACAAGCCATTTTTAAAGCAGAATGAAGTTTCTTGACAGAGTTTAAAAGGGAAATCAGAAAAACAAGGTCTGCAGAATATATTACATCAAGAGCAACTTCTGTCAGCTCAATTTGCAAGATTAAGTGGACTTTGATTTAAATTAAAGTTAAATAAAATCAAAGATATATTTAGGCATCAGAAACATGCCTTGAAATTGTAATACGGATCACAAAGGTGACTGCTACTTTAGAAAAAACAATTATAAAGCTATATGAGAAAAAAATACTTCCAGTGAAGAATATGTAACAGCAGCAATTAACATCAGCAGAACTGAAGCTGGGCTGTCACATCCACTGCAAGCCATTCTTCTGCTGTGTTCAAAATCTGGTCGTAAAATGCAGCTCTCAAATAAGCCTAGGTTTTCATGCTATGTCTCTTCTGGTGTATTTATTACCTGTTGCTGAAAGGAACAGTACTACTCTCCCCATCTACTTCCAGCTGCTTATTCCCTCATTGTTCCTTGCATTAACGTCTAGTAATTTCTCAGCCACAGGATAAGCCAGGCCAGTGTAGTTACCTGATGTAGTTTTCCTTCCAAGGCAGTTAATTTTTTTTGTTGAATCAGCTGCTTACCTTGAACTCACCTTGGGGCTGGGGGCTGATGCAAGAGACGGGAAGAACAGGCTGAAGCGGTACTGCCCCTTTTGGCACCAGGCTGCAGTTGCGCAAGACCAGACGCAACATTAAACCATGCTCTGAATAGTATTACTAGCTTTCTTCTTGCAGAACGTATATTCTAGTGTGAATATTCAGGATTCCACTTCACACAGTGAGTCCCTGAGAGTTAGTGTCACAGCGTGAGAGAAACTGTGCAAGTAAAAGCAGTGATACTATAGCAACTGAAGGACTCCACAGGCATCAAAGTACAGCAAGATGAACTGAAGCACAGTATCTGGACAAAAGGCCTTGCAATCTAAACACGCAAAAGGACTAGAAATCACTTAACTTTCCTAATATCACTTAGTAGGTTAACAAAAGAGGCAGAAATCGAATGCAAGAGTCAGAGAAAAATTAGCCATTTTATTTGCTGCTTCATAAGCAAATTATCAGTTCAATGTGGTTTTCAGCATCTGAAAGTTCCCAGTGCTTCCCAAGGAAAGAACTGCAAACCTTAACATCCTCCTGACTCAGTAACTTGTCCTCTCTCCCCTCTGATGACAGACAAAAGGAAAGAAAGTGAAAAAACGTCCACTGCTGCTTTTGTTTCTATTAAATGGAAGTGGGGTGCAATGGTCTGTAAGACTACTTTTAAACACACTTGAGTCACCAACAAGCAGCAGTCAGAAGCAAGTTTTAGGGTTACTTTTAAACACTGAGTATATTTTATTTAAATTTCCCTGAAATGATAGGTATGTTTAGCTCAACAGAAGGATTGTTTTTATCTTCAGAATGTTTGGGACAAGTGACTTCCGAACACTAGGCACACGGTGTTATCAGATCCTATATGTGAAGAAGCACAGACCAGAACTGTCCATTGTACACTATAATTTCAGCTTTTCATGGGATCACGTAATACATGCACTGGAGTGGTACCTGTTGGGTTAAAACATCTGTTTCATTGTAGTGGCACACTTGTGTAGTGGCGCTTAGCTTACACAGAGCATGACTAAATGCGTCACACTTGCACAGAGGTAAATTAAGCCACATAAATCCATGTAGGTATCTCAGCAAGAACAAGACTGGTTTATGTGGTTCAATGTAGTTTGAATTCCTCCTTCCACAGCTCTTCACGATCCTGAAATTTAACATGGCCCTATTCAGTCTACACTTACAGGCAAGGGCAAAACACGGATTTTTCTAGGGGAACCTGATTGTTGTTTGGGTCTTTCTGTTATCCACTGTGACCAAAAATATCCTAGATAAGTGAACACATTCAAAATAGGGAAGAACCTGTAACATTTACTCTGGAGTACTAAATGAACTAATACAAATATCACAAAATGTACCACTTATTTTTGAGGACTCTCTAACGCCCTGGTGAACACTCACAGAAGTAGGAAAGAACAAGGTTCATTCTTACCAAGGAGGAGGAATAAAGTGGATGGGAAGTGCACAGGAACTATCAATTTGTTCCACGTGTGCACCGATGATACCATGAACACAGCAGTTCAGCCCTGAGAATTGTCAGGGGGTGGAGGATGGTGGCATGAGGGTAGATAAACAGTAGGCAAAAAGGAACTATCCAAAATTAACTGACAAATTCACTTAAAATTCACTTATTTACTTTTCCGTGTAAAATACAAGCAGAAGTAGCAAGCAGATACTAAATACAGAACTATATGCAGGTAAATGTTCTAAACTTATAAATTCCTTCAAAGTTTTAACTAAATGGTATTTCTAGAAATTAAGAGCTATACAAACATAATTTTCAGAGGTCATTAAAGCAAAAAATAAGGCAAAAACAAGGCAAGAATTTCTCAATGTATTGCATTTGGTTCTTGGCCACGAAAGTCAACAGCACATGCAACCACATGCATGGGTGCTAAAAACTAACATTTGCTGCCAACAGCACTGAAATCAAACATGATTCCATAAATCCAAAATATTTCATATAAACTGGCTCTGCTATGGAAACTAGAGAAAAAGAAGTATTACATTATTCCAAATAACTATCTCTTGGTAAGAAAACGCAGCTTCTTTTTGAAAGTAGTAACGTTATTATCATTACTATTACTACTACTACTTCTACTACTATTAAGTACAATTAATAGTGAGTTTATCTCTGCATTTGTAAGGCTCTCTTTGCCAGTCTACACCTACAGCCAAAGAAGTGGAAATAATATATTCACAAATGCATTACTAAACTCAAAACTCACTTTAAAAAGTATTTGAAATTTTTAAAGTTCTTCCTTAGATCCTCCCTGCATTTTTCTCCCGTCACAACAGGCACATAACTGGCACACCAGATGCAAAGAATCAGCAGTGAGCAGGGTGCAGGGCATCAACAAAATAATCTGTCTTTACAAAGGACACCACAGTTTGCAGAGGGGGAGTTAAGAAGCACAGACACAGCTTGGGGTTTTAAAGAAAGAAAATATCCAGCTTGCAGTAATTTATTAATTTACCTTAGGTTTCCATGTATTATAGAATGATATCTGACTTTTTTAATTGCTTAACATATACACTGGCATGATTCTGAGAAGTCTGGATGCAGGCACCATTCATTTCATACAACAGGTCACAGTGTCTGTTACTGGTCCAACAAGTATAGGCTGAACTATTCTGCCTGAAACACTTCAAGTTCAGTATTTTCTAAGTCAAGGCGGTGGTGTGGAGGAGGTTTCACTTATCAAAAGCTGTCACTGAGACTACCTCCGCTTTACCTTCTTAAAATCTCTGCTTAAAAATGTCAGAAGAATGCTCTGAGCAGGAACCTGGTGCTCGAAGAAAATATTCAAAACGGACTGCACATCTTCCATCCATCAAACAGCAGTCAAACTTCACAATCAGACAGCATTGAAAATACCAGATAATACAATGCTAATTTCATTTACTTACTACTGTTTGAAGTAAACCACTTCAGATGATTGGCAATACCTAGAGAAATAATTGATGTAAAATGTAAGAAAGGTACAGAGCCAAAAACATTAAAATAATATTTATGATTAGCATTGGTGGCTGGAATGGTACAGCTCCACTTGTAAGAGATTACAGGCACATGGGTAATATTTCACTACTAGGACAATTCTGCTTTGCTAGAAATGCAACATTCTAGACATTGCCCCAAACACTAAGGAGTTAAGAAAAATAAGCACATGTGAAGGAGTAACACATAAACCACTAAGCATGCACAAAATTACATCTTCTTCTCTTCCTCTGTTTTACTAATAAAGTATGCCAAGGTTTGAAAATACATTTTAAATTATTTGTATGTTCTATTCCAATTTATAACATTTTAAAATCAGGTATGACTTAGGAAGAACTCTGGAAATTCCTAAACCACTGGAATGAAAACCTAAACTGCATAGCACATTCACCCCACAAGCATATGAGATGCACCTCCAAGCCCCTTCCACCACTCCACACACATATTTCATAGAATTCAGCAAGGACAAAAATGAAGTCCTGTACCCGAGACGGGCTAATCCCTTGGACAGGCTGGTCACTGACTACATAGAGTGCAGCTCTCTGAAATGAAGCTGGAGGTCTGGGCAGACAGTGGGCTAAACATGAGCCAGCAGTTAGCCCTGGCAGGAAGGAAGGCCAAGAATATCCTGGGGTATATCTACAGGCTAAACTCCCACTAATAAGCAATTATTTGCCTTTAGCCAGCACTCCAGGAATACACATCTGGAATACCACTTCCAGTTTTGGATCCCCAGTACTAAAAAGTAGTAAAATAAGGTGATAAAGGTAAGGTAAGGTTGATTCAGTGACACTGAACTACAGGACTTCCCACAATAATAACAAATTCTGCATTTTTACACATACATCAGGACCGAATATACGAAGAACCTCCTGTTACACAAGAGAACAAAGGGAGTCGGAAGGTCAGCAGACTCTAAACAAGAGAGATAATGTGGCCTCGGTGAAGATGGTTTAACAAAAGAAAAAAATTGGCACATAACTCCTAACAAAGCATGCTGCTGAGGACAGTGGAAAACATACTGGGAGCACTGGAAAGTCAAGCATGGCTTAAGATGGCCTCTGAGTTCCTTGCACATAGAATATTCCTCCAGGAAACAAACAAAAAAACCCCACAACAATAGACTGGACTAGGTAGCTGTGATTACTCCAACTTTTCTGTCTCAAAAGCAGTTAACACGGCAGTGAGAATACACCAACGTTAGCAGAGACAGAGACTACATTTCATGAATAAAAAAGGCCAAACTGTTTTCTTTTAGACCCAAAAATGCACAATCAGTTTTAAGTATGTGAAAATGATGGATTGCTTGGACAATTAGAATTAACTGGTGATTTTAAGGAGAATTTCCTTGCCTGAGTCTGAGCTCCCTAAGAAAGAGAAGTGGTACTGGCAGGATCAGACAGGATCAGCCCATAAAGGACGCTGCAGAAGAGCCTTTTCTCATAGATCCATTCACCTACCAAAAGGCACATCAATGGTCTTCCTCACTCATACACAAGAAATACCGAAAAAAAAAAAAAGGAGGCAAGCAAGTACTATATTAAAAAGAAGGGCTCTTTATGCCACCACATTTGTGACTAAGCTAACAAGAAGAAACTCCACATGCCTTCCACTACCCCATCACCACAGGGGCAGTGTGCACTTTCCTTATGCTGCAGATGGCCAAAATGAAACCCAAATCCTCCCAAACAAAACAGAATGAGAAAAACACATGTATGGTCTCACTCTTTCTCTCAGAAGGTCGCTCTTATGCCTTCTGCAATAGCTCAGATGGATTTCTACAACAGCTGGCAAAAATACATAAAATCCATTTCTTCCTTTCCACTCAACTAGGCATGAATTTGGCCGCATCACCCGGCCTCGCCCCCGACGAAAACATTAAATTCTTCACTTTTAGCTCCTTTCTCATTTGCAAGGGAGAAATGTTTTAGTATAACTCAGGGAGAAAGAGTCTCTATACCAAGAAGAGTCATCAATTTAAAGTTGTTTATTTACAGTCAACAGGAGAAGCAAAAAGGCTGGACACTGCTAAGAGAACACAGCTGGTTTGATAACATCCCAGCGTCACATACCCTGGCTTTGTACACAACAGGAATTGGGTATATGTAGGCTCCCCAGCAAAAATAAAATAAAAAAAGAATACAGATATTTCCTCGGTATCTTAAGACACCCTTTTCAAGTAGCGTTTTCTTCAGATATACTACTGTGTGATACTTCCATGTATTATATAACAGCAAGTATCCAAATCAAAGAAATATTTACTTTCTTCAGGAAGGTTTGTATGACCAATTATGTCACTATGAATACAAATAATGCATTCACTGGGTTCTTTGTCTTTTGCTATCAATGCAGAACAGTATAAAATAAAAAAACCCATACAATTTCATAGGTGTCATTAAGGCTACCTTCAGATATAACAGCAAAACAAGAAAGGGAAAGTATTTTCTTTAGGAATACCCTGCTAGCAGATTAAAAAACCCCCAAACCTGTAAATGGATTACAATGCTAAACACATAGGAAACTAGCACCTTGAGATATACAACAGATTTTTTAACATTTCTTCTCAAGCTGATTATTCTCTGTTTCATACAATGCAAAAAGCAAAACTGGAAGGTTTTTTTATTTATTTTGTAGGTTTATCTATCTAATTTGTTCAGTCTCGAAGATCATGCTACATATCTATATGTATGTAATTTAAAGCAAATTCAAAAGAGCATACCATATAGAGCAAGCTATTTCAATGAGTAATTTGCATAATTTGCAAGCTATTTCAATGAGAACAAAAAAATTCTCACTTTTTTACACTACAAAAAGTATTTCACCCAAATGCACCTGCCCTGAAGTTTACACCTAATAAAAGCCAGATGTACTTCTAATATACTGTTGATCCCTGCTCTTAATGCCTATTTTCCCACTGCACCACCTTAACCAAGAAAGAGGTACAGCATAGTTTGACACATCATTAAAATGTTTAAACCAAATTTTACATTTTTATAATCCTAGCAATTCCCACAAAATTAAACAGAATAAATACGGAAGCATTAAGAGACCTGCACTGTGAATGAAAGATCCCCCTTAGCCTGTTACCTAATACAATAAGCATTCGAGTGATAAGTGAATCAAATTACCACATTTCTTTAACAAGTCAGTCATTACTAACCGAAGCAAAAGACAAGCAAATTTATTTTTAGTAAAGTTGTTCTCTACAATGAGTTTTGTCTTCTAGGGTTTATATTACCTAAGCATAAAAATTAATTTGAAGTTAGTATACAGAGTATCAGCCAGGATCCCGATCCTACATTTACTTAAATCAGTGGGAGCTCTCATCTTTAGTGTTACTCATGAGGATAAAAGGACATAAATTGCTTACTTTAAAGGCAGTGTAAAAGCACTGAACAGGTTCACTTTACAACATGCTTCTTGAGCCACATCTCTGTGTCACAGGGAAAGAAAACAGGTGAGTCACCCTCCCACAGCAGGACCCTGAGTTACACCACAGCCAGCACTTTGCTCTTGCTCCATACAACCCATCACCTCTGCCAGCCAAAGGCAGCCAAACCCAATACCTCTGCAGCAATATCTCCAGTAAGAACATCCACAGTCACTAAAAATGTTTCTTGGCTCCATTTTGGCCATAAAGCTGCTCTAGATGGCTGCAGCTTGGCCACCACCAAGAGGGACCACACAAGACGTGACTCAGGAATGCAGCTTCGCCCCAGGGCGAGCACTGCACAGCTGCCTGTGGCCTGCACACAGATGGTGAGAGAAACCAGCCTTATGGACAGCCCAGCGGTCATCAGGCAAAGGCAGGCTCCAGGTCAACCCTGCAGCAGCTGGGACTGGAACAGGCACACTGGTAACACAGCTCCAGCAGGGACTGATGGCCCCAGCTGGACTGCACAGGCTCCTGGGCCCAGGCAGGAGCATGGGCAGGACCCAGGGGAGACCAAGGCCCATCAGTGCCGGGGGGTCGCTAATGAAATGCTCTAACCAGCAGCATGCTCCTCAGCAGTGAGCTAGAATCACTTGGCAAGCTCAGGCTATTCTTCCTAAATGTCATCTGGCTTAATAAATAACAACTTCTGATGAGTATTATTAGCATCTGAATTATTGCCCCCAGATTACCAGACACTGTGGCCTGCAAAATGCTGTTTACTAATAAAGCCATCTGCTGGCAGAAGTGGAACAGAATGACTCCAAGGAGGACAACTCACTTATCTTTTCCAGAAGGCCTGAAGATGACAACTGTGGAGTTCTGTTAAGATGTAGGCAGCTAACGCATTGTTTTATTTCATTGGCAGAGAGTCTGAGCCTGTTGCAGATGTCTGCAGAGCTATCCGATCATCGGTTAGGAAAAAAAAAAAAAAGAGAGATATTATCTCTTACACACACCACCCCCATTTAAGCCAGCCGCTGCGGGGTTTGTTTTGTTTTGAACCCAACACCTCCTTCTCAGGCCAAAGTTACAGTCAGAGTATCATCCTGGTGACACCAGCTTTGACTATTACAAAAAAATGAAAACAATTATTAAAATGTCCAAATTGCCTTATAAAGTTCCTGTGTTTTCTAGTACTCCTATAGCACAACTGAATTAGGAACCTGTTTGCTTTGTGGCTTCAACCTAAATAAAAAGATCCCTTAAGAACAATCCTCCCCTGCCCCCCAAAGAAAAGCAGACTTGTTTTGACATTCAACTTCCTTGACAGTTGAGACAAGATACCTAACAAAGCAACCAAACACAGAACTAGGGACTGACTTACTAAGACACAAACAATCTGTTAAGAGTCCTCAAAATACAACTGCAAATTCCTCTACAGTGTTAGGAAAACAATATTGTTTACCTTAAGCATATAATCTGTATTGGATTAATTTTCATGTCTTCCTCACGGCTTTCATCTTCATAGATGCAATTCAAAAATACACATAAAAAGCAGTTTATCAAATTAAAGCACCCACAGGCACTACCTGTTACCTTCCACTGGTGAAAAGCCGCTTTTTAATCAGGAAACCTTCAGTGATTCATGTAATGATTTTGCTAAGTGACAAATTCTAGAGCTTACGCCATTCAATTTGACATCAAAGCAAAGCTCCTTCTATTGAAGTTTATCTGAACACTACCAACCAATATGCCTATCATGCAATCAAGACCTTAATTGAAAGCTAAAAATACCCCTTAGAGCACAGCAACTTGTTTATTTTCAGCTCTTCTCCAGCTTGTGTCTCAGAACTGATTTTCAGTCTTGTAAAAAACAAAAAGCAAAACAAAAACCCAACATAAAGAAAAATGAAAGAAAGATGGGACCCTGAGCAACATTCCATGTGCCTTTCTTGAGTGCTTCAGTAAAATAATGTTACAGACATTGAAATCCTTATTCAGGCCTTACCTGCTGACTTTTACCTGCTCTGGAGAACATCCTGCAGTTTCTAAAGACCCCTGAATGTCCGGAGCCACCTCCAGCCAGCCTGCTTTTCCAACAGCAGCTTACAAGCCCACAAAGAGGTACTCCTTTGATGCTAACCCAAGGAAGGGGAAATGACCTAGCCGCTGCTTGGTAGGAGTTAAAAATTGTACTCAGTTTGCAGACGGAACAATTAGCTAGCCCCAGGGATAGCAGGAATTGAACAGCAACTAAGAAATATGTTAACTGTGGTTTTGTTTACCACAAAGAAGCTCTCCTTTGCCTTTTTAATTTTTGTCATTTTAAGCTTTCCCTGTAGCCAATTTGCTTAAATACTGCTAGGGAGACAATCTTGTTTTCAGAAAATGTCCTGGTAATACAAGAAATAAAATATCTAGGTTTAGCTTTTCCTGAAGCCGGTAATACTCTCTTTGAAGACTGTCACAGCACACACTTTGTAAGAAGCTGTAATTATTCTTTAGATTTCTTTAAAAATTCCTTATTGTTTAAAATACTTTTCTCAGTAGAACTGAGATGTAACTTCTTGACAAGTTATGAGCTCCTAGTGATACCTAAAAGAAGATTGTGAAAGACTGTCTCCATGAACAGATGTACACACAACAAGGAGAATCACATCTAAATATGTCTCCTATTTCAGAGGGCAAAAAGAGATCTCAGTTTCTGCTTTTCCTTTCCCTTTCCAGATTATTATAAGTTAATTCTTTAAAAAGACATACTGATTGTTACCTTTACCATTTCCTATACAGTACTTGCAAGGCTGAACTCAAGTGTCATGGGACAATTTCAGACTGAAATAATGGGCTTGCAGAATAATCCATGAAGGATTCAATTCAAATAGGAATGGCTGGGGGAAAGGGGGAAGAAAGCTACCCAACTTTTTTTTTAACCCTCCTTCCCAACTGAGGGTAAAACTGACCACTGTCTTCAGTGGTCCCTTCCAACATGTATAATTCTAACTACAAATAACTGAATATGAATCTTAGTCAGATGTGTTTCTCTTGAATATGTATTCTTAGGCTTCCTGCTTGTTTATCTTCTGACATTGATTAACCTTAACGATCCCACAGGTAGGTATTCAATGTGCAAGAAAGTTCAAGGTAATCATAAGATCGTCCCCTAAAATTCTTTACTGAAACTTGTGAGAGGATGTTTACTTGACCCAAACTTTTAAGTTTGATCCAAAAACTTTTTGAATTCTTTGATGTCTGCTCCTTTAACTTCTATCGACAACTGCATGAAGGAAGATTCCTCACTTTCCTCATGTTTCCATTTGAGAAACTGAGATGGTGATATGAATCAGTTCACTTAACTTAGGCTTGTTTTATAACTTTTTAAAAAAACACTGTACTTTCTCATTAAACAACAATTTTCCAAATTTAAGCAATGAATTAGAAAAAGGAAGTCTTACTTACAGTTCAGGGGACATTCTCCACCAGATTCACAGAGTTAGTTAATGTTTACTGGTAGCTTGAATTCCTAGAGAACGGTTATTTAATATGCGTGTATTGTTTTGACAAGAGGAAGACCTTTGGAAGCATCTCGTAACTGATTTTGAGCCTGCTGGGCAATAGCTAGAACAAGATACAGGGGTGATGAATGTCAGTATAATCTTAGAATATATCAAAAAAGTTATCATCAACCCAGAGAGACAGTATTACCAATTGCTGAAGGCTCCAGTGAGGTCTTACGTTGAATACTACAAAGAATTCTTAGTATCGTACGTGAGGGGCAGGGGAAGACATCCAGGTTAGAATAGGAACACGTAAGGAATACTGTACTGATCAAGGGAAGAGAGCTAAGAAAAGATATGAGGTCTTGCCTTCTTTAGCCTAAAAAAATGGTGACAAACAGAAGTATTGTTTCTACTACTACTCAGCTACTGCACGCAGCTGATTAGCAAGGAGAGATATTTAAATTAAAAGCCAACATTGCAGCAGGAGCAACATAACTGTGAATTGATTATGAATACACTTAAGGTGCAGGTTAAGAGAAGGATTTCTAATCCATCTAAAAGAGCAGCCTTCCAGTACCTGAAGGGGGCATACAAGAAAGCTAGAGAGGGACTTTTTACAAGGGCATGTAGTGATAGGACAAAGGGTACTGGCTTTAAACTGAAAGAGGGCAGATTTAGATTAGATATGGAGAAGAAATTCTTTACTGTGAGGGTGGTGAGGCACTGGAACGGGTTGCCCAGAGAAGCTGAGGATGCCCCCTCCCTGGCAGTGTTCAAGGCCAGGTTGGATGGGGCTCTGAGCAAACTGGTCTGGTGGGAGATGTCCCTGCCCATGGCAGGGGGGTTGGAACTAGTTGATTTTTAAGGTCCCTTCCAACCCAAACCATTCTATGATTCTACAATTCTGCAACAACCTTTCAACAACAAAAGCAGAGGCAAGAAACCTTCCTAGTTTTAAGCGAGGCTGATGTTATGATGAAAGGAATTGCATACAACCCGATTGCCTGCATTAACCAGGGAACAAACTCCCTTACAAGGGCCTTCTCATTCAAAGCTCAGTAAATTTTTTAGAGGATGTTAGCATATCTTCCAATCACCCCTCAGAAAGTATGTATTTAATAGCTTAAAGCCACCCCAAACTCTACTGTTAAAACCAAGACATGCATTCTAAGTCCGTTTAAAATACTCTCAAAGTATTAAATGTCAAAAATACAGTTTCTCATTTGAACTTTACCAGCCCCATACAGAACTACTGGCTCTATCCCATGCTTTTGATTATTAAAGGCAGCAGACAACTGCATTTATTTGAAGTCTTGATCATGCCCAAGATATCTACATTGACTGCATTCACAAAGTCATGTTTAAAGAACAGGAAAAACTTAGCCCTTTATGTCATTCCAGACAAAGGCTAAAAAACAAGACATGGCGGTATAAAGATGTTTATTTTGAATGTTATTCTCTCTTTTTTTTTTCTTTTGCAAAGTACATAAACAAAGTAATATCCATGAAAGAAAGTTATTTTGAAACAAAACATGAAAAACTAAGGTCAAGCAGACCTCCCCAAAAACAAAGAAAAGGAAGAAACTGGTCACTTCACAGAGCACAAGCAAAACAGCCTCAGGAAACCATATGAAAGTTTTTTTTAAAGAATACATAAACTCTGCTATAACCTTCACAGATCTCACCAGCAGTCAAGCTAAGAGACAACACCTCTTTTGAACATAACAAACATTTCTGAAAGTTCCTTCTATTCTCTCCATCTCTGAAAACAATTTTGCTATTTTATTAGCAGTGAACATTTTAATTGGCATTGACCATTTGCTTGCTACTAGAATAAACATGACGAACATGCAAAGTGAGAAGTTAAGGGACAGACAACAAGGCAGTGAGATGGAGGACTCCATTCCTGTTCCTTGGAAGACATGAAAATGCATCACTACTAATCTCCTTACTCCACTATAGGTTTGGGGGGGCGACTATTATTTTCCAGAGAAAAACTATCTGCAGCTGAGTTCACAGCCCGCTTAACTCTTCAATATAACACCATAAAGCTAATTTTAAAAACTTCCAAGTGGGTTTACAAGCTTCAGAGGAACCACAATAAACCTTGACATAATTTTGTCTGTTTAATCAAGTTTGTCAAAATTTAAGAAGCAACACATTTGTTAGGTTCTTCCCTCCCATTACTTTTTTGGAGGTTCAGGAAGGCAAATTATTTCCAGATGACACTGGATCATATAACTGAAAATAATCTTATACGTATAAGCTATACATTTTAATAACAGTTTCAGTTCTGCATCAGTGGAAAATACAAATTCCTGCTAGTAGGCACTATTTTTCAAAACCTATACGTATAAGAGAAAGGGCAACCACACTGGGAACAATTATCAATAGCCCTGTTTCCATGAGTTTTCTTATCAATTACGAAGAAATTAATTCCAAGAATCCAACAATTACTTAAGTCTCGGTAACTGTCCAATGCACTGATTCAAAATCATAATTCTATAAAGTTTGAAGACGTAAGTTCCAGAGTCCCTAAATACTAACCTTTTCTCCACTAAAATTAGCTTTCTGAAGCAGATGTATGGACTACCTTTTAAAGTGATTTTTCTAATGAAGGCTGAAGTTTAGAACACAACATGAGTAAGTTTTCTGACATAATTGCTTTCTTATGGTATTCCAGCAATTGAACAGAGACTTGAAATCTCTTACAGGCAGAGCTGGCTGGTTTACATCATTGCTTTTGAAAGCACACAGATGATAAGCAGCTACTTTACTCCCCAATATCCTTTACAGCATCAAAAGAGCTCTCAAATAAAGGAAGAAAATTACACGTATACACATAATCTCTTTAATATTCATATACATAATCCATCCCAGCTCCATTCAGGTGCTTCCCTGAGGTTTTGGCTCTCTAGAAAGAGTTAAATATCTGAAACAGACCATTCTCTTGTTGCTTTATTAGTACTGTTTTCAAAGGACCCTTCAGAGAATGAAGCCTAAGAAAAATGCAAATTCTCCACTCCACACTCAACTAAGAAAGTATCCAATCAGTTCCCACTGAGGTCCAGTTCGTTTCGCGTCCACATGTAAGTGATTAAGAGTACATTGTTTGAAACTTAATTCCACATCTGTTCTTCTGTGGGACTTGGAAAACAGATGAATTTTTCTGACATTTGTTTGCAGAGTGGATAATCACAAGCATGTGTAATAGCATCCTGAAGTGCAGGGAGAAACACCATGAATCTAAGAAGCTTTTTTTTTCTGAATGTTTTTGTTTCTTTTCCAAGTAAGATTAAAAAAATAAGATGCTCTCAGATGGAAATCACTAATAAATGCTTAAGAAGTCATCCACTATAACTAAAAAGGCAAAGCAAAATCCCTCTTTTCTTCCTAAAGGTCATCATTTCATGTCCCAGTAGTCTACCCAGAGAGCCAAAATCCATTTTATGGCCTGTCAGGTAACTTTTCAAAATTACGCAGAGGTGGCAAAATCCTGCAGCACTGTGACACACAAAATAAATGGTTTCCTCACAGAGCTCTGCAGTTGTGAGAGAACGTTCCAGGCTATTACAGTATGAAAGTCAGCGTCTTTAGAACGGATCACACATTTAAGTGGTAAGGATGTATTTTCTTTTGATCTCTGCAAAATGCTGAGAAGCACAGAAAGGAAGAATAGATAACAACACTGTGTTTCCTAATGCAGGTGCTGACAGCACCAAAGCATACTGGGGAACATAAGGTTGAAGAAAGCACTTTTTCCATGCAAGACGCAGTTACGGTGAGGAAATCTGCCACAGTTTGCTGTGCATGCTAAATTCCGTATTTGCTCAAGATATAGTGGGACAAGTTGATGAAGTTAATGAAGGAAAGATCCACAACAGCCATTAAACGCAACAACTGCCTCCTTTGAGCCAGTAAGTCCTCAAGATGCAGAGCAGAGGAGGCTATGAAAGCATCCATGTAAATTTGTGCTGTACTTTAGGCCACTGGCTATTACCATATACCAGGCTAAACAACCTCTTGTTAACCATTTTATTTATGGCCTTATGACACTAGCTTGGATCTTCATTTGACCTATACCTGTAACGAGTACAAGAGTGACATTATCTACAGTGATTAAGAAAGAAATTCACAGGGAGGGCTAAGGGTAAATGAAAGACACTTTTAAAATTATTATTTTATTTTACTTAATTCTGAGCTTAAAGTAACAATTAGTCATCTATGAGGATGCGTCAAAGAAAGGCCAAAATTTCAGTTCAGCCACACCAAACTGATGACTCAGTCAAAGAAACCAGATACAGCTGCCAACTCCCTACAATGTTACTGTGAACTTCCCAATACCTGGTGTTTTTTTTTTAAACTGCAGATGCCAGGGGTATGGTATTACCTCGCATTACAAGAGGTGTTTTCAAAATTTTCTCCATAGTCATTAGGACTGGCACCATGGGTGACAACAGATGCTCAACAAAAAAACAACCAAACAAAAAAACCCCCCAAAAACACACATACACCAAACCAAACCACTTGTACAACAATAAGCATCATTGTTTTCCATTCTGTTCCCCTCCTCCCCCACACTGGTACTGGCAACAGTGTAAACCAGGTTAAAACTGGGTAGTCCCATATGTGTTCCCAGTGCTGAAACACTGCGTCACCTCAGATGAAACAGATGAAGAACATTAATGATAACCAGAGAGAAGTCCTAGAGTGAAAAAGGAAAAAAGATGCAGAAGAAATCAAATAAGAGAATAGTTATATTTTATGTAAAAAGAAACTGTACAGATAAGGAAAAAAAAAAATCTACCTTCTACAGCAAGGGACACTGTTGGGTTCTAGAAGTATTTTTCTCAGCAAAATTGCTGTCTGACATTACTTAATTAGTAATTCTATTTAAAATGCATAGGATAACCAATTCCATAAGTCTGAAGGCACAAAGAGGACCCACTGCATATGATAATTATATATTTTCAGTTTCATTCTGTAACTTAAAGAGTATCACAAAGGGAAGATATATAATGCAGAGCACATGATCAGACAGCATTGTGCTTTGGAAGAAATGTTCCTATAAAATCTGAATTAAAGCCACTAAAACATTAAAAGAATAAGCAATATTGCTTGACTAAGGATTAAAATACAACAAATATCCTTATTTATACATAAAAACTAGGCAGGTTCTGCAGGCATGATTACCATACTGATCAACAAATTGTAAATAATAATGACTTTGAGTTTTATTCTTCCATTTTAAATTATTTCATGTAAAGAACTACTGAAGGCTCCCTGCAGGCAAGGGAAGCTTAAACAAGTCATTAACTGTCTGCAGAGAAATATCAGGGAAATGAACAAAATCTCCTTCTGCACATCCAATGCTGCTGAAGCCAGGACAGCACCGAAGCTGAGCATCCATGCTGCCAAGTTATGTGCCAGTCCCACACGAATTCGCTTACTTCAAATGTTGGGAAACATCTGAAGAAAAAGTTTTGACTTTTCTTCCATGTGCTATGGGCACTGGAAGAGAGGTACTTGTAATTTTTTTTAGCTTGAGTACCCCCTGCCAATACCATTTCCTAAAACACTACAGCATACATAGACATAAATATACATATTTAAAAAAAAAAAGTAACACCTCCATATTTATATCCAAAAGACTACAAACATACACACTTTCAAGACTCCTATAGTTTGTGCGGCTTTTTTTTCTGTAATTGTGACCAAAAGGCTAAACAAAATTCAATACACATAGGAGTCCCACGGGTCTCTTCCACTTTGTCCTTCTGTAATTGTACTAAAGGCTTGTCTGGAGTCTCTCTCTCCAGGCATCTGTAGCTGACACTTCTCCTATTTATCCAGCTAAAAAAAGGTCCCTTGCTTCTTCCCTGCCAATACCATGAACAATTTAATGTATCAGCAGGGACTTGAAGCTTGAAACTCAATCCAGTATTTTCGTAATATGATTCACAGACTTGCACTGACTTTTTTGACTAAGAACAAAGTGTTTCCGTATAGTAGTTTGGGGCTAGATTAATCCACTCATGTTTCCAGCAGTAGGGGAGGGAGGAAAAGCACCATAACATGCAGCCATCGATTTTAACATACTGAGACAGAAAAGAAATCCCTATTAGAGTCCCTTCATACCCTCTTTAAATACCACAGCAGCCATTTAATGCCTCCTAAGAAATAAGGAGGGATGAACACCAAGCAACAGAGAGCAAATTAAGAAATTAAAATAAAAGAGGAACCAAGAAAAAAGAAGAGATTGTTTTTTGCTTTACAGGAGGAACAGCAGGGGCTTGGAACTTACTCTTACCCTACACCAGTACCCTGGATAACGAGCAAAAAAACCCAGAGGATTCAGATCAAAGGAGCGCTCATGTGTGAAGCTGAACTGATGTCCCTTTTCATAACTAAATAACAGGACAGTGTCCTGGGTTTGGCCAGGACAGGGTTAATCTTCACCAGAATCCAGCAAGGGGCACAGCCGGGCTGACCCAACCCCAACCTGGCCAAACAGAGCCCGGTATTCCACACCATGTGCTGTCATGCTGGGGGGGAAAGCTGGGTGGCGGGAACTCTCTCGAGGCTCGGGAGCGTGTGGTGGCGGTCATGGAGAGCGGCTCTGTTCTGCGGGTTTGTTTTGTGTATTCCCCTTATCTGTATCGTAGTTGTTGATGTTCCCTTTGTTTGCTGTTCTGTTAAACTGCACCAGTTTCTGCCTGTTTCTTTCTGTTCTCCTCTGCACCCCGGCGGGGGGAGGGGCGGCTGCATGGCGCTTTTGTTGCCGGCTGCAGCCAAACCATAACAGACAGGTACTTAACAGAGAAGGAAATCCTATTCTAACACATATATTGACAAATCTGTCAAATGCTCAACAACACTTCCACTTCTATTATACCATCCAGTAATTAAAGCATCAGCAAGGCTAGTTATTCTAAGTTTTTTTTTTTGAGAATGGACTATTTTGTGCTTGCTACTACTCTGATTTTTGAAAATTGCATGCTTGTGCAAAATGGCATTTTCAGTTTCTTTGAAACTCAATGTCCTCCATTAACCCATCAGACAAGCATCCAAGTGTGCAAACCATCAACTTTGTTTAAATTAAAAAGCCTCATCCCAGCCTTTCTGAAACAGAAATTTATAGTGGGTTTTCTTCCAGTCATATAACTGTTCAAAGTGAGAGAAAATGAGTGCTTTCAAAGATGAAAAGAAGCAATAGAAGAGTAAAACCAAGAAGATTAAGTATAGGCTTTTACTTCTCTAGTGCTTTTTTTTAACGACCAAAAACCAGACAGAACTGCTATTCTTCTACATAGAGTCTTAAATAATATCAAGTCTTAAATAATTTTAAGCATCCTTTTAATGTCCGGGGCACCCACTAAGATCCTAAATTCTGTTTTCATCTTCCAGATTCTGAATTAACATCAAAAACATTCTCAGAATCAGGATTTATATATTTCAATCTTCGTCAGAAATTTTTGATGTAAGCAAGAAATGGGTTATACAGAGTAATCCAGAAGCACAGCACAAAATAATTTCATCATACAACCAAACCCTTGGTTTACATTTAATCATGCATTGAGGATGGACATCAGAAACGTGACCTGCACGTAACATGAAGACAGTTTCCCCTGTCAGTAACAGAAAGTATGTATCTTCACAAGTCACACGCAGGATAGATTATTTCACAATCACTGAATGCCCAGCAAGGATATCAATACACTAGGATAAACACTGAAGTTTCCGCAACTTTGTCGAGTTTTCTGGAAACAAAGTTCATCCAGCAAAGGCCATTCAGGATTGTGCATGTAGGTACAGTGTTCCAGTTTCCATACATGGCAAGCCATCTAGAGGAAATGCTACTTTAAAAAATTCAGGCAATTAACAGCATCTGTCATTTCTTTGTCTTCTGAATATTGTATATTCTTGTTAAAAATACTTCACATGCTAACAGTGGTTTTAGGGAAAGTATACTTGTAAGTATACTGATGAAAGATTCCTAATGATTAACTCAAAATCTAACTGAACTAAGAAAGTGTCACAGAAACTAGTATTAAATACTGTTAATTTCTGGCTGTATATGCCAGGCAGTTGTAACATTCCTCTCAGCTATTATGTGAATCAATACCTTATATCAGGTTACATGTCATAGTACCTGTACAGCTATCTGTAAGGCATGTTTTCAAGTTTAAAAACACGTCTAAAAGCCTACAGGTCTATAACAAGTGTGTTTTTCCTATTTTAATTTTTATATTCCTACAGCCTAAACAATTTGCTTTTAATGAAAGACAAACAGGTTTGGATGACAGCATATATTGCTATTAAGCTTGGCTCTCAAATCTTTGTGCTTAACATAATGGCTTCCCACAGAGTCAATCAAAAGCATCTTGCTCCCAAAACAAGTATTTTTTTAACAACTAGAATCAAAGATAAATTAAGTAAATGCCACTTCATTTTCTCTCAACAACTTTATTTTCTTTATAAATAATATATAATGTTTCCATGATCACACTACAACCAAGCTCAAAAAATATTTATATATGGTTTTAAAAGCCTGATCAGGGAGGCTTCTTCCTGGTCCATTTGGTTACCTCAGTCAGCCCTTTTGACAATATTAAGGATTGTGTGGACCAGCAATCAGGAATCTGTGAGGCTAGGGACTTTATTTCACATAGCCTTTAGTCACACTTGGTATTTTTTTTTTCATGTTTTCATTGAGTAATATTAAGATGCATATCACATTTGGCTTGTTAAACTGTGTTGTCTACAATCACCAGCTCGCAAGAATGAAATTCAGAGGCAGCTGCTGCTACCGAACAAGGAAAATAGAAACTTTCTCTTTCTGCATCTTCAAAATTGGAAGCGCTGTGGAGCTTCTGGAAAATCAAAAACCAAGTTGAATGTTGGGCTATAAAAAATAGGTTCTTCATTAAAATAAGTATTTATGACTTTCAGGTTCATCATGGCATTGCGGTCAAAATTCTTAGTAGTGAATTTCTTTTAGTTCATTTAAAGCTTTAATTTACCCAATGTTATTAACTACCTACCAGTGAACAGTTAAATGATTAGCATTCGAGAACTATACTACTCTGGGTCTGCCTTTTTTGGTCAAAGACTTTATTCCAGCACCAGGGTGTTACTTGTTGAAAGGCAAAGTCCTGGTTATTGAGAACTTTTTAAAGTTTTGTTTCATGACTGCTCACATTCTAAGAACTGAATGCCAAGACAAGAAACCGCTTAAGAGTGAAAAAAATGAACTGCCCAATAGGCACTGTTTGAAGATGAAGGAAAAGCGTATCCTCTGAAGTCACAGAACAACACATTTAACCTGGAACCTATTCTGGATCTTCACACCTGGACAGTGATCCAACATTACACAGACAAGCCAAAGAGCTTCTCGATAGCAATGAACTGGCTGGATGTGAAGACAAAAATGCCTTTCAGCCAGGTAAAAATCTAAGCTGCAGTACTACAGAGCCTGTGGCCAAACAACTCCTCACCAACAGTCTGGCCACAGACAGCATTTTTTCAATTTTTTCTTTTCAACATTACAAAAAATCTCAATTTCTTTGTAAATCTTGTCTTAGCCTGCTAGGGATGTGACTCCCATTTTTCTGCCTTTATAGAAGGACAACCTTATTCAAAACTTCTTTTAAACATTAACTTTGGAATAATGTTTTTCAATTTGTGGCACAGATCATCTGAAGTGGAAGTGTCCTAAGTTACTATTTAGACATACTATTAAAAAAAACTAGAATAGGAAGGAAAAACACAGTGGCAGTGGATGAAGATGCTTTAGTTACTCATAAAGGTAAAGAGGAGCAAGAATTCTCTTTAATTCCCTGTTTTGTGAATGTCTGTATAAAACAAATTGAATGCTTTTGTCTACATTGTAAAATTAAAGTCCTTTTTATAAAACTTAGCACAAGATGACAACTATGCTTAATGCTTTCAGCGGAAAAACAAAATAACTCTGAGATTAGTGCAGGAAAGCTGTGAGGCCAACCATAAGGCCAATATACATTTTTAATATTCCTATAAAACAAAGCAAACAAACAAACTAAAAAGCTTTAATGGCAGCTTTCTGTTCCATATTTATGCAGTGATCAAGTATGACTTTAAAGCCAACATTAACATAAAAAATAAACACTAGGAACTGACACTTAAGGCTATTGCCTAAGCGTAAGAAAAAATGAAATTCCTACTGGCACTTCTGAACATAATAGAATATAGCTGTCTTTCCTAATAGGCCTATAGCAGTAAAGACATGAAAGACACTCCTTAAAAGAGGAAGGAAGGAAAAAAAAAACACCAACCTTTAGTCCCTTATAGTTTACAATACTTATTGTATTTATAAGTTGTATAAATTACTACCACTTAAAGCAAAACATTAATTCCTAAGGTAAAGCATGAAGGGCACACTTCCTTTGCTTAAGTGTTTTGGCTAAGTAATATGTTTACATTGCCCCAAACAGCTTTTAAGTTCAATAATTCTTCCCCCTTTTACAATACAAACACATTCCTGTATTCAGTCAAAATGGTATCTGTAAATTAAGTATTTTCCTGATTCAACACAAAGTTAATGGGATTTCCATTTGTTTCCTGTTTGAATTTTAAGCAAGGGTTTTTCTGATAAATAGATCTTTGTTATTTCTGAGTATTACCAAAAAAAAGTTAAGGAGTTATGTTTGCCAGACCCTTATCCGTGTGACTGGCAGCAGCTCTACCCACAAACCTCCACACTATGAAAATCCATCTGGCTTAGATGTTCTCATGTTCATATAGTTCATTTTATGGGTTATGCAGTTTAACCTTACACCTAATATTTTCATCTTCTTTCTTCATGAATTCACAGACGCATAAACTATACAGCAGCCACCAAAACAGACGACAAGCAGCCACCACAGCGATTTAAAATGTACATTTTGCCCTAAGGAACTCTGCTAGCAAAGTAAAACTGGTCTAAAAACAGAACACTTGGAACTAAGGCATAGCCTTTCAGGGACACACACACCAGCTTAAATAAGTGATACTAGGTCAGCTTGCAGCTATTTCCCGTCTCCTGTCCCCCCAATACAAATACAAAAAACAAATGTTCAAATCAAGATGAGATCCACAGAGAGGTTTGCAACTGTTCACCGTTTAAGGCCATAAGAACAGGCTCTGGAACAGAGATGAGATCTCCACACTCTTCTCCTTGAGAGCTATGAGCTAAATAATGAGGTCAGTGCCAATCTCCCTTTCCCCCCCGCACAAAGAGGGCTGTGTTCCCAGCTACTCAGTGGCACAGTTTTGCTGAGACCAGAGACTGTGGCCCCAGGCTGGTGACACACCAGTTCCAGCCTCTCTGGCCAGGAGAGGTGGGACAACGTGAACGACCTTGCAGCGAGGACAGAAACGCACGTTCACAGCCAAGTGCTTTAATGATTTAGTGACCACATAGACGGGGAGCAGAACAGCATCTTAATACTCTGGTAATTCCCCCCCTTTTTTTTTTCCTACACACACACAAAAAAAAGAGTGCAGTCATTTATCAGCAGGAAAGGACCCCAGTCCAGGCCTCTCTCCTGAGAGAGGCAGTGTGAAACTTTCACGGGAGGCAGGTTTCTTCCCCTGAACATCCTTGTCATAGACCATTTGCTCCTCAAGAAGATGCAGTAGGTGAAACATACCTATGCAGCTTCATCAACATACCTATGCAGCTTCGTCCAGCATTTTAACATCTTTGCTCTCTGAAGCAAGGAAGAGACATACAGACCTAAATTTTAAAAACTTACTTTAAAAATAATATGAATGCATTCTATTTTCACAGCAATATTAAAGCTTATAAAGACAGCTTGCTGCCTTTGGTTCTCCCCACACTTGAATGCACCTGGGGACCAGATAATGAAATCTGTGCAGGGCAAAGATGCTCTGCTTGCAAGTCACTGCTTGCTTTTTGGAAGTTTTCCTTTTGACTTGCAACCAGCCTCCTTCTGCTGTGGTTGGCCCCTCAGCTACATCTCTGCTCCCTCCAACAGCTGATCTCTCTTCCCACTCTGGCAACTCTCCCTCCATTACCCATTCCACCACGGTTTTTAAAGGGCTACACCCATGGCTCTTATCTTTGTTTCCTTTCCTGTGGAAATCAAAATTTCTTCATACTTTATGCCTCTAAACAGCAGCTAAGGAAACTGGTTTTAGCTAGTGTGCAATTCTTCCTTACCTCTGCCTACTAGGAGCTGCTGGATTCAGCAGCTCATCTATTCACAGACAGATGGGCTAGCTCATCCACCCCAGTCCCTCTGTACAACCAACATGAGGCAAGGGGACATAAAAATAGTTACAGGATATAAAGAGCTAAAGAGCTTACAAAACTACACAAGTTTTCTAACAGAATCTTTAAATTGCACATAGACAAATCCCCCAAATCATTCCTACACAAGCATATACAGTATCCAAAACCAGAACACTGACCAATTTAAAATCTTCACTTAAATGTATTAAACAGCTTAGTATTTTCAAGATTACAATAAAGAGAGGGAGGACACTTCTTGCTCTTTTTACTTTCATAGCATAGTTTTAACCCATGTTCAAATGGATGTTCATAAAACAAAGGGTTTGGCTAAAGCATACATTTTCTAGAGTATTATTTTTAGCTTGCTTAACACTGAAGGAATTCACTACAAGCTCTCCATGACATGGAACAACATTCCCACCAGTTTCTCTGTTACAAATTAATGAAAAGCTGGCTGCTCATTCTCTGCCTAAAGGCATCTACCATGCATCATAAACTTCAGTCATGGGCACTGAGGAGCAGATCAGGGTACAGCCTTACCCAAACAGTCCAAAGGAAGCTCTCTGCTTCACATTCATTGCAGCAAGATGATCTCTTGAGCCTTCTACACAATTAGTACTCATGTCCCCTCCTCTCATTACCATACTGTTACAAAAGCATCACATGTTCATGAAAAATTGAGAAGTTCTCTGATCCTCTTTAAAGCACAGTATGCAGGTCAATCACATGTATTTTTAACAGCCACCACTAAATGTAATGCTGAATTTTAAGGAAAGAACAAGAGTCAAGTATTTGCAAAATTGCATCAAAAAGACTCTGTGGTGATCTTTGCATTAAAAGCCCTGCTCTACAGAAAACCTATAAAGCATTTTAGCTGTGTACTTTGGACCAATGCCTAGAAATAAGGCTACAAAGAACCCCCCCTCCCCTCAACCCACTGCTCTTTGACTGGTATTTATCAACAGCAAAGCCAATATAAAATTATAACATGAAATCACTTGGCTATGAAAGAAAGAAAAAAAAAAATCACTAAAGCAACAACAAAAATGTCATATATTCTAAGTAATTTTTTTTAAAGTGCTAAACACTGGTTTAATTCAACTGCTCCTGCTTGTGTCAGTGGAAATAACTTTAAGCAATTACTGGCTACTACAGAACAATTTAATTTTGAAACACTAAAGTACTTAAATAGAATTTTAATACTACACTGAATTTGATCTATTGGGCTTATAAACCTTGCCAGTCAGAATTCTCTGTTTCTAAAGAAAAGGGATATTTTATAATTCATAATAGAGGCAGAGCCAAGGGATTGAAATAATCTAACTTAAACATACTGTGAGTTATTAGATAATAGTACAAGCAATATATTTTTAAAAACATGTTTTAAGTCATCATTTATGATCACTGGGCTAGACAGCATTAGCCCACCTGCCAAAACCTGTGGTTTGCTTTTGACTTCTGTAACTCAAAACATTGACAAATGTGCAGAGGGAAGACCCATATAACATTTTCGCTTTATTTTAAGATTGGTATTTCATAGCAGGCCACATATTGGCCCTACCTTTTGCCTGCCAAACTGGTGTTTGTTCTTCTCTCCAGCAGTGTCTTTCCCCAGTTCAAGTTCTTGTAGGTATGCAGCTTCAAACAACACATAGCAGATGATGACATGGTCTAGCACAAACTTACAACTTCTAGCTTAGAGTTGCAAACTGCACACACATAGTATCCTCCATGCAACCTAGCAAGCAGTAAGGACAGATGAGTCATCCATCCAATCCTTCTCACCACTAAGGCTCCCAATAGACTATATGAACAAATCACACAAAACAAAGAGTGATACTTCATTGACTTTTGGAGGAGTGAAGTCTGAATTATTTTAATTAAAATTTATAGTGTTTGTCTGCTAATGGAAAACTTGCATCTGAAATAAACCCTTATACGGTAAAGAATTCCTCAGCTATGGAAAACTGATTAAGCAACTAGTTCTATGAGCTCTGCTACTAATGAATTTTGGTTTTGTCAGGTTTGTGCTTCACAGTTGATCAAGTCTTCCAACAGGATGTTTTACAGTTCCTCCTCCAACTGGCCACCTGTTTTTTTGTAAATTAGAGGTACCCTGTTAGCTTTGAGAAGTCTGCCTTTCTGCGGATGGCTGAAATCAATTGACTGAACAAAAAAATTTCATAGAGAAAGAAGCACCTACATATCCCAGCTCAGAAACCTAACAGCTAGGGGAGGACAATGCCTTGTAACAAGTCTGCACGAAAGATACTTGCTGCCAGGAAGGTCTGTGAGCTATGCACCCTAACCCCCTAATACCACAGACTGATGTGGTTTCCTCCTAATACAGGAGTGAACAACTGAACAGGACTCAGACCTGTTTTCTTTTCCAGGCCACACGGACCATGTCCCACCAGCCTCTCTGCTGAACTTCCCACCACCATCCACCACCTCATACTCAACACCCTCACGTTCAGCAGCACTGCAATGCCAGCCCTTCCCACTACTCACTGCTCCCTAATCCTCTACACTGCATAGTGCTATTATACATCCCAAACCTGCCACAATGCTATACCCATACTGTCCTTTCCACTACTGTATGCCATATATACCGTCCCTCCTTCGTGCAAGGCCATAAAGGTGCGGCATAGCCAAAAGGAGAGTAACAGAGCATTTGATAAACTGTAGACAGGCACATGTGGTTGGCTGATAGGCAAAGAGTGACGCACACCTGGACTGCCAGAGCACTTGGAGAGAATCCGCTTACAGGCTTAACAGATTGGGTCACCGTTCATCTTTTCATCAGATTGTGTCACCATTCATTGTCACCAGGTCTTTTTTCACAGCCTTGGCAGCTGTTCATCAACATGTTTCTCAAACACAGTAAGATGCTATAATAAGATTGCTTTCATTATTCTTAAATTTTTATACTTAAACAAAAGGAAAAAACATAAATACAGAGCTATTACAAGTGCTTTCAGCAACAAAAATGCCTGTGTGAATATCTCGCATCGAATAACAGTAGCCACCATTAATGACTACATACAGCATACAAAGGGAGGAACTTCAGTAATATACTAGTTGTGGAAGTTATCACCATTTTCAGAACTACAGTCTGGTTCCTCCTTAATGTGTACATCATCTAATCCTTAATATATGAACATAGGCATTAACAGGTCTTCACAGAACCTTGGTTAATTAAAAAAATCTTGGCTCAGTTTTACTGGTAGCAAAGTAAAAAAAAAAAATCAGTGCACTGGCTACCTATTGGATGGTGGTACTTTCACATTGTTGTGAGATTGACTCAGAGCACTGTTAATCCTTTCAAGACCACAAAAGCTGGACATCTTCAACAAAGAACAAAAATCACCAAGGAGAAGATCACAGGGGCTGGCAGAATGACTGATATGTGGAAAAGTCAAAAGAACCATTTCTCACAACAAAAAATAGTGGGCAGCTCCCTAAATGGCACATCTGTAACAACTGAGGAAATGCTTTGTCTTCACAATGTATACCTGAGTTATGGAACCACTGCAGCAAGACATTAGACACACATAAAGCACAAACGGACTCAAAAAAGAACTAAATTCTTGAATGACAGACCCACTGCTGGTTATTTAAAACACAAATGCTTGGGTGCAACCTTTAGCTAAGGAGGTCCCTAAACCACTAATTAAGTGACCTAACCATGGGAAAGAATCACTATATATACTTCACACATTTCTGACATTTTTTGTTCCCAAGCATCTTTACTAGCTGCCTTTGGAGAAAGTATGGAACTAAATCGACACTTGGCCTGACCAGAACATGGCTGTTCTTCTGTTCTCATGAAATACTGGAAGACCTGCCAAATACCAGATGAAGACAGACAAACCAATAGGCACAAAATGTACGCAGACATTAGACTCTTACTCCCCTCCCAGTTCACAAATAGCATTAATCACCATTTCTGCCAACAGCATGATATAATGTAAGACAGAACAGATTTGGACAGTCCTGTATAATTATGGTGAGAAACAAAAATTATAAATGAGAAAAATTATTCTAACTCTCATATGTGTGATTTCATTCGCTACTGGGAAGCGAGTCATGATCCATGGCCAGCTCTGAAACAGGAAAACAAATTAGGTACAACCAGCTTTAAAAGCTGAGGCTGTATTCTACAGAGGTTAAATGTTGGTCCACTTCTAGAAAGCTTTTCTAATTCAGTGGAAATCAAGACTGGACAGGTGGACTCTGTATCTGAGGAATGATCCAGCACAGTAGATAGATCCTGCCCAGTATAAGGACTGAGCAGTCATTTAGGTCAAGATTTCTGTCCCTTTCGTGTCTTAAATGTTCGTTTTCTTTTGGTTAACTATTAAATTTCCATCAAGATCTATAGTCCCTTCAGATTTATCTGGAAGTCTGCAAACTGGCCAATCAAATCCAGCTACACAGGAATGGCGTGGTTTGGGGGATGTTTTGGGGTTTGTTTCTTTGTTTTTTAGCGTTATGGTACTTAATGCATAAGTGATAATGCAAGAACAATTAGGTACAGAGGTATTTTTCAGAACTTTTTCTAAAAATGAAGGCAAAATTAAATGTATACCTTTTCTATGGGGAAAACAAACCAACCAAGATTTAATTTTGTCATCCCCTGTTTGTCACGAAATAGGATTTGGTTCTTTTGGACAGAATTTGCTGCCTAAATTCTATTCTCTACTGTGCTCAACAGCCATCGGGAATGAGAGTAATACTTCAGCCTTGAAAATAAGTGTGACTTGGATGCCCGTAGCAGCTGAGATTCCCTGACCCCCAATTAGGTGACATATGAGAACTTATTTCTTCCAGTAAACCAAAATGAAATCAAGAGGACAACAGTTTTGGCACAACTACTTTAGTTATTGAGGAGAGTTACGGGGAAACAAACCTTACAGATTTGTTCAAAAGGCTGTGAACGCCTCCGTCTTTAGACAGAGTTAACTCTACTCCCATGATTACTAATACCTTCTTGTTGGCTCTGGCCACAAGCAAGTCCCCTGAAAAAATGTACCACCTTACTGCTCTCCAGCACAAGATTTTCCACATGAATTCTCATTCCTGTGATACCTTGTTTCAAGAGCCAGTCAGTTTTCCTTAACTCAAGTTGTTCCTATACTAGTAAAATTATAGGAGGAGTTAGGAGAGATTTCAAAAGATCATCTTACCTAATCCCTGCTGTGAGACACAAGCAAGTATAGTTAGATACTCCTTGACACTTTTTTGAGTCTAACCTGTTTCTGTAAACCTCTAATCTCAAAAGCTATGCCACAACATCTTTAATAATCTATTTCAGTGCCTAACTGAAACAAGTTATTGTGCCATAAAAACAAGTTATTGAGAATATGCGCAGGGCTAAATCACATAATAGAAGCAGTGTATTGGGCAGCTGCCATAGAAACTTGCATACCTAAGACAGTTCTTATTTTTCTATTATCTGTCCCAAGTCATACTACTTTTTTTTCTGCCCTCCTCTAATGGATGACAGTATTTGTTTTCATGCTTTTCACTTCTCATAAGACTTCTCTTCCACAACCCTTCATTTCTTATTCTATGAGATGAAACAAGGTCACTTCCTTCAAAATTTTCTTGCAGGTCATATTATCAAAGTACTTCATTGCAGCTGCTGTATAGTCCTCTACCTGAGATCTCATCAGTGCTAAGTGGAGAATAACAGCTATGTCCCCTTAGTTGTGACATGCCTTTTTCATATGGTATCTGTCCTTCAACTATAAACCCCAGCTTTTCATTGGCTAGACTACTTTAGCTTTTTATTCCTCTTTCAATACATACATAAAACATAGAAAATTGTGTTCTCCTTTTGGAATTTGAACTCATTCTCTTTGGACTCTCTCTCCAAATTGTTAAAACAACTGATTTCCAACCAACCTTTTTCCCACGTGGGAACCCCTTTAAATTTTCCGGTGGAGACATACAACCCTATGTAGTGAATTTAGGCCTACTGATAATAGGCTTGCTTTGGTTAGTTACCCTTCACGACTCCTTATAAGCAACCAGTGGATTCACATGGTCTGTGGACCACAGCATTAAAGTCATTTACCATCATCACTCTCAACTAGTCTTGAATTTCAGCATGCTAATGCAACATCTTGCTGCTGTCCACAAATACATTCTCTGTATTCTACTAGCAAAGCGCCTAATAAAAATCCAGAACAAAATGAAACAGAAGATACTGGACCTATCTGAAATGCCCTCTCAGTTGTCAGCGAGCCATTAACATGTGGAGACCTTTTCTCAACCACTTGTGTATTCACTTTACAATGATTTCATGCCTTCTCCACCCATTTTCTATGAATGATATGCGAGACAGTCAAGAATATCACATGCAGTCACTGCATGAAAAAAATAACAGTCAAGATACCTCATCCATCTACTGCTCATCTTTTATCTGCTAGGATAGCTACACTGACAAGGAAGGAAATTAAAATTGTCGGACACAGTTTGATCTTGATAAATCTATAATGGTTGCTTATCAATTTTACTATCCCAGAGGTGCTTATAAAGCATATGTTTAATAACTTGTTAAAAAAGTGTGTGGGGATTAAGGTTTCATTGACCAGGTTATAATTCCTTTCCTCTTTAAGATTTTATTGACTAGCTTACAATTCACTTCATTTTCCCCAGTACTTTTAAAAAAAGAAGAAAAAAACACTTATAGAAAGAAGAAAGTAGGGAGTGTAGTTTTACATTTGCTGTTCCCCAGTCATCTCAAGAATCTCCTGTCCTCTCAAAGACTCTCTGAAGAGTCAGACTAAAGTGTCCCTGACAAAGAGGAGAAGCATAATGCTGACTTTTCGGTTTAGCAACCTCCCAGTTCTTACCTGAGCACAGTAAGCTATTAAAATCAGTGAAAGAGCAAGGTAAGTTAATCACATGGGAACTTAAATAGTATGCTGACATCCCTGGAGAGGAGAGAGAGGAAAACGGTAAGAAGTGGACTTTACTAAGAGTGACTCCTGACCATCTAGGAAAAAAACACTTGTTTTCTGCCTGAGGGGATATTGTGGTTCAAATGATTTAAAAAAAATAGTAAAGATAGTAGGAAAAAAATAGCCTAAGCCACTAACCTTACTGCTTACCTTCAAAAGCCTGTCAAGGGGCAATAAAACAGACTGGTTCAACAGGTGTTTAACAATGCAATTCTGAACAACTTAGTAAACCCCTTTGTCCAGATTTGGTAAGTCGGGGCCTGCTTGTGTATTGCCTCCAGCTGCACTGCTGAGAAAGTGCAGGAAGCCGGTGTCTCCATCATTCTGGTCTGAGGCACTCCTTATCGCTATAGCAGGAGGCTATTGTGCTAATGGAAATCCCCTGTTAGCTCACAACTGCAGTCAGCACTGTCGCCTTCCTGCCAAGTTTTCCCAAAATGTGAGTGCCTAAAAAGGCCTGTAGTTTAGAAATCACAGAATTACAGAATGGTAGGGGTTGGAAGGGACCTCTGTGGGTCATCTAGTCCAACCCTCCTGCCGAAGCAGGGTCACCTACAGCAGGCTGCACAGGACCTTGTCCAGG
>Ga0065711_1002193_pt1 | contig 38213 bp, 26 predicted proteins | sample Hoacrofraction12_FD_59098 | JGI IMG/M metagenome (GOLD analysis project Ga0065711, IMG submission 59098) | Hoatzin crop microbial communities from Cojedes, Venezuela - Epithelial fraction 12 v2 (version 2) | ecosystem: Host-associated > Birds > Digestive system > Esophagus > Crop | place...
AAACAGGTAATTTGCTTTCCTTCTGGAGGAAGGGCAGGTTAACAGGACGTAGCTAATGATTAGCGCTGTTGTAAGTGAACACAGTGTGCCCGTGCCCATTACCTGGAGCATCCGGCTGCCCTCCTCGACACCGGTGTCGGAGCAGGCCTGGATCCTGATGCTGCTGACCTCGGGCAAGGGGATGGGAGGGAAGGCAGACAAGCAAGCCTTCTTCTTAATGCTTAAAGAAATGAGAAGAAAGGAGCAGACAGAATAAAGAAAGAGAAATAAAAAGGCGGTAAGGTTTAAAATGAGCATCACCTGCCCCTGTTCAGCAAATGCCAGCTTGGCTGACTTTACCAGTAGCACCTGAGATGAAAACCAGTAAAAGCCAGCAGCACCTGGGGGAGGGATGGACATCCTGCGTGCTCTACCCTGGGCTCAGTGTGAGCTGCTTGCTTGAGCTCTGTATGCCAGCCACGGCTTGACAGCAAGGTCCAACAAAGCCAGACTTATTTCCAGCAATGACAAGCAAAGCATTAAAATAGCTAGAAAAGCACTTTTGTGTTTAATCACACAACAAAGCTATATTGTGTCAACAGATTATTCACATACAAATTCCATTGAGGGGGTAGTGGGGAAGAAAAAAAAAATTGGATCCAGGCCATGTGGTCATTTCTGCCAGAAGGGGAGATAACCAACGCACAGGGGAGAGTATTTTGAGAAAAAAAACAGTATCAGTACAGATAGCAAACACTGCAACATGAAATATTTGTAACAAAGTTTTATCTGACTGGTGGGAGCAGTTTGATGGAAATCCATCCTAAAAAGAGTTGAGGATAACTATTCAAATATAAAGGACATAAATCAAACCCCTTTGACTCTACATAAGCATTCAGGGAAGGATCTACCACTCCATGACTATATTTGTGAAACACTGGCAAAGACAAAAAAGTTTGTGCATTATTGGAACACCTCTCCTGTGAGGAAAGGCTGAGAGAGCTGGGGCTGTTCAGCCTGGAGAGGAGAAGGCTCTGGGGAGACCTTATTGTGGCTTTCCAGTACTTAAAGGGGGCTTATAAAACAGATGGGGACAAACTTTTTAGCAGGGCCTGTTGCAACAGGACAAAGTGTAATGCCTTTAAACTAAAAGAGGAGAGATTCAGACTGGATATAAGGAAGAAATTTTTCACAGTGAGGGTGGTGAAGCACCAGCACAGGTTGCCCAGAGAGGTGGGAAAGGCCTCATCCCTGGGAACATTCAAGGTCAGGTTGGACGGGGCTCTGAGCAACCCGATCCAGTTGAAGATGCCCCTGCTCATGGCAGGGGGGTTGGACTAAACGGTCTTTAGAGGTCACTTCCAACCCAAACCATTCTATGCTTCTATGATTACCACCTACATCTTCTAGAAGAGATGAGCAATAATATCCCTTTATTTACCTGATGCTCCCCAGGGAGGTAGGTCAGCTTCTCTCCCGTTGAGATCAGCTCTTGCCCGTTCAGACACAACGTGAAGGCAGAGCCTTGTTACGGTGAACAGCGGACTATTAGATGAGTGGTTTGTCCCTTGCTGTTACAACCCGGACAGTGAGACGAGCTACACACTGCTTCAGCTACTGACCCCTTGCGTTGCTTCAGAAGGGAGCACCCTTGTTTTTGCCTTTAATGAACCTTTTATTTCCTACTGCACTTCATCACTTGGCTTCTTTTGTACATAGGTGCTCTTTATGAAGCCGTGGGTATAAAGGTACTGCTAGAAAACTTCTAAAATGCAGTTTCTGTAAACACCACTCTTTGCCACAAGGAGACATCGGGTGGGTCAGGTAGCATGGACTTCACAGAAACAAGCCCAGAATTTCTTTACTGCAGCTGGCTTTCAGATGCTGATCGTGTCTGGTCTGTTCATTGCAGGATGGCACCCCGGATAAGATTGAGTCTTTCAAAGCCTCTTCCAACCATACGCGAAACCCATGAGGAAGCGATGGAAGATTCAGCCAGCAACCCGAAGCGCACTGGAAGCACTGTGACCAGCCCAGATTCGTACTCCAGCGATGATTACATTCAATCCATCTGCCACCTCGCCAGACCCACCTTCCCAGGCCTTCCTGAAAGCAACCATAAGGTTCAGGACAGAAAGACCCTGAAGACCCTTGAAGATGTGTCATGGTCTCCATCCCTTGGGGGGACACAGCAGGAAATGTCAAAATGTAAATTGAGCAATTTCATCTCAAATGTGGTGCCGCTGGGAAAAGTCACACCTGCAGAAGCCAACTGCTGGTCCAGAGAGGACCCCCTGGCACAGATTTACACCCATGCAGGAAAGCTCTGCTCCTCCAAGGCTTCTTCATATGGTGAAAGCTCCAGCACTGGTTACTCATGGTGCAATTCTTCTGCCCCAAACAGTGAACTTCATCCCCCAACTATGAAAGAAAAAGCCACAGGGAAACCCAGTTTTCCACGAGTGTTTAGTTTTCCAAGGCTTCCCTCCCCAAGACCAGTGCAGAAAGAAGCCGTCTGCTCAGAGCTGAAGTGTCTCAGAAGAGNTNAGGGAGCAATTTTAGGGAGTAACCATGATCAGAAAGAAAACAGCCCTGTGTTCATTACCAGTGACGAGCTATTGCTGTCCTCAGCCAGAGGGAAGCTGGTAGGAAACCCAGTCTTGCACTGCTCTGTAAGAAAGCAGCATTGTTTGTTCAATACAGCAGGCACTGATGAAAAAGAAGGGAGAGAAATTTCTCACTGTGACAAAAATGCAGTGGGTGATGTCCCACCTAAGCAGAGATATTCTGAGTGTTTCCAGGTACCTAAAAAAGCCATGATCCATAACTGGATTTCAGAGCAGAGAAGCATCTGGAAAGAAGCAAAGGTAAAAGCTTGTTTGCTGCCAGCCATTGCTGAAGTGTGAAGTAGCTGCTCAGAATAATTTTATTCACAAGATATAACCACCCTGTGTTCTAGAAGCTCTCCCTGGAGTCCTTACACAGACAAACATGTGCATGCAAGTCAGGCAGACTTTTGTGACCCATCATATCCCTCGTCAGTGGGCAAAGGGACAATTCAGAGTCTCATCCACTAAGGAAACGGCAATTAGTTCTCATTTTGGAAAGGCAGCAGTTCATAAAGCCCCCACCTATTGCCTAGAACTGCCCTGAGCATGAAGAAAAGCTGGAGAGAGTACAAACCGGATCTGTTCTGGAGAAGGGATCTGCGGGAACATCAAACTACTGGTGTTCCCAGCAAATGCCAAACAGCCAGATGTTGCTCACACTTGGGTACGGTTATTCCGAAAGGAACATTTTGACTGGTGCTTGGACAGTACTAAACGTGCTCTCCGACACGTACATTTACTAGGAGACCCACGGCAGATCTCTGCATCACCACCAGAACACCACCGGGTAGCTCACCTCTTCGTGCAGCAGCATAACGAAGTACTTTTTAAAAATCGTAAGAAGTCTTTCATGAGGATTTGCTAGGGGGCAACGTGGGAAATATTACAGCTCCTCTGGGTGGGGATTTTCCCGTTGCTTACCCTGGCCCAGCTCTGTTACCTCTACTCCTTGAGTTGCCCTCGGCAGGAGGAGAGCCAGGAGCCCCGGCTGGGCATTGCCGGGCCAGCGCTGCAGCTGTCCTGGAGCTGTCACAGCCTGTGATTCCAGCCGTGAAAAACCCAGCCATCACGCTGGTCTCTGCGCTGTGCCACCCGCACCAGCCAGGCTGCACGCCGCGGGCACCCACGGAGTTCGCTGCCGGGGTGCAGCAGCCCCCCGAGCTCGCAGGCAGCTCTGCAGGCTCGGCGGCACGACAAGGGCAGCAGCTTTGGCTGAGGGGCCAGGTTACCCACAGGACCTGAATGTCAAGGAATCATTTCTGGGTTTCCCTTCACATCTGTGCTTCTGTGTTCTCACCGACCTGAGCATGCTGACGATGCTGACTGTTCTTTGCCCAATGCTGAGACTGAAACAGGAAAAAACCACGTGTGCGTGTTACGACCACCCAGCACATAACTTCTATAAACTGATTGCGTTGATGTTGATGCTACTTGGGATGTCTGTAGGGAGAGAAGCGCTCCTGCACTGCTGTAAGATCCCGGCGCGGTAGGGTGAGCCGGGTCACCCCTCGCTGCTGCGCGGAGACTTCTCCATCCAGAGAAACTTTTCTCTCATCGCAGCCTTCTCCTGTGGTCAGAACAACCTCACGCACCCGAGTTTGGTACCGCACTCTCCCTAGCCGACCAAGAGACGTAGGTGAGAAAACTGCAAAGCAGTACTAGCACAATTATTATTGCTACCAGTAGGAATAAATCTTTTGGCACAGAGGACAGCGGAGGGACCAGGCTGTTTGTTCAACAGCAGCGAAGATGTGAAATACCATTGGAACGCTGCAATTATAAAAACGCCCACAAGTGACTTCTAAACCACCCTCGAGCAGATCAAATCAGAAGGCAACTTCTGCTCAGTACCTACACACGCGTAAATACGCTTGAGGATCAAAAGGTGAGCATATTTGAGCTTCTCCTTCTCACGCCTCTTACCTCAAATATTTTTTCTCCTGTTGAAACTCATTAGCACTATGGAGCTGAACTGCTTCTCATCTTTGTTTTCGAACTAACCACACTGCAAGGACAAAAGTGAAGGCAGCTCCAGCATTTATTAGAGCTGACGGAGAGAGCTGAATCGGGGAGGTGCCAGCCTGCTCTGCCTCCTCTGTGTCTTCCCCTTCCTTCTCAGGTCAACGCTGGGATTTCAGTGATGCTTGTCCTCATTGCCCTGCTGACATTTTAATTTCTCTCCATGTGAATCTTTATGACACTATTGCCTAGCAAGTCTTGTGCCAACTGCATGTATCACTGCTTTTCACGGAGGAAATAAATAAAATCATTACACCGAGTTGCTGTTTCCATTACTGCAGAACCACGGGTGATCATGTTCAGCGCAGGGCTGGTTCACAGCACGTGGGCTTGTGACTCACCACCCAAACACCTTCTCACCCCACCAGGTCACCAACAGAGCCAGCTCTCAGGCTCTTTCCCCATGCATTCAGTGCCTTGCAAAGCTCTTCTGCCTTGCCAGGGTCAGGCCCTCCGTGCCCAGGACCCAGGCAATTGCTTCGCTTAAAACCAGCCAGGCTGTGTACCAGCAGGTCCCCCTGCGACAAGCGCTGTAGCTAAAATACTCGTCCTCATGGAAGAGGCACAAGAAGGCCTTCACACCGCACCCCTGTGGCAGCTGATGCCCAGCACTGTGATTCCTTCTTGGCTGCTGCGTCATCCTGCGAGTATCTATCCCCTGTGAGCAGGGACCGGAGCACTGATGTGCCACACGTGAAGGAGAGCCCGGGCACGGGGCTCCCAACTCAGCCATTCCTGCTGCTCCTGGCTCCGCCAACATCGCAGCACCCAGCGCAAAGGGGTGCAGGAGCAGGTTAGGGCTGCACCTCAGGACACTGTGGGAAAAGCCCCCAGCCCACCTCACGCAGGACAGGGAGCTGCACTGTGGTTTGTGGGGCCAGGGCGAACGTCAGGGCTGGGCTCAGCGCTGGGGGGGCATTTGTAAGCATGGCAGCTGCTCCAGGTTTGCTCAGCATTGGGCTGCTACCTACCTGTGGAGCACCAGGTGCTTGGGGTTAGGTGCAGCAAGGCTGGGAGGAATGAAGCCTGCGAGCGGGGCAGCTCCCGGCAGGAGGGGGATGCTGGGGGGCTGGGAGCCACCCTTCAGGTTCCAGTAAATCCTGTTTTGAAAAGCACAGCCCTCACCTTCTTCACCATCACCTTTGCTGGGAGTGAGCACATCGGCCCCTGCGAAGTCGCTGGGCAATGAACTCCTGCAACAGCTCCCGGGGTAAGGCAGTTCTGCAGCCATGCAGCATCATCCGCATCCCATGGACATGCTCCAGGCTGGCTGGGCCAGGAGCCGGGGTGTGAGGCAGCCCCATCACTGCCAGTGTCAGCTGCTGTAAGAGCCCCATGGCTCCCCTGCCACCGAGGGCTCTCCAGAAGGCGACGGAGAGCTGCAGGGGGAGCCTGCCATCCTACCCGAGGAGCAGAAGGGAGATGCCTTTGGGTGGGGTGACATGGCGTGTTGTTATACAGCACTTTCCTCCCTGTTCCCCCACTATGGTGACCGTACTGGCCCATGGACGTACACCCGGGGCCGCTGGGAAACCCTCCACCCTGTGTTCTCCTCTGTACGAAACGGAGCGGAGGAATCACCGGTCGGGATAAACCTGCAGACGTTGCAGCCTGTTCAGAAGCGCTCCCAGACAAGAAAGAAAACCTGATCTGGGAATTTAGGTCACAGAGTGAGATAAAAGCCGTGCTGCTTCTACAGCCAATCTCACGGCAGGCTCTGCATTTGAAGTCACTGGCAGAAAAATCTCATTTATTGAGATCATCAGAACTGCCAAAGGGATTTGGATTAATTTGAATGGGGAATTGGTATCCAAATCCCACCAGTAGCTTTCAGTCTCCGCCTTCGCAACCGCTTCACAAGCAATCTACGGGCTAACGTGCAATTTTGCTTGCATGATCACGCAGCCTTTTACTGCTGCAAACAGTAAACGCATTTGGACACAGAAAAAAATCATGACCAGAACTGACACACCAGAAACGGCAAGGCAGAAACACTCTTCCCTCAAATGCCTGACTTTTAAAAGACAAAGACACCGATCAGCTCAAACCAAAGGAGAGGAATAGGAAGCAACAGCTCTGTCAGCCTCGCTGAGGGGATCTGGTGATCAGGCCTGCAGAGTGCAGAAGAGCTCAGAAACCCCGACAGCAGCTGCAGCTGGAGACCCTCGCCCACCGCAGCAGGAGCCTTTCTGAGCCAGCACGGGCAGCCGGGAAGAGAGACGTGGGTCAGAAACTGAAAGATGAGCCAGTGCATCGTGATTACAGAGCGGGACAGGTCATGAACAGGACTCTCTGTGTGAGGGAACGTGGTGACCAGAGACAAGCTGGAGCAAACTGAAGGGCTGCAGAGAAACAGGCAGGTGCAGAAGGTGCATCAGTGAGGTTAGCAAACCCGGTTTCTAAAAAGGTCTTTAACTCTGAAGTTAGGATAAAAGCAGCTATTTTTGGTTTAAGTCCAACTCCTAAAGCTCTAAGAGAAAGCACGGGGCTTAATTTAAGGGGATCAGACCCGAGCCCGAGACAGAACGCAGGGTCCCACCGCTTCAAGCAGGGGCTTTGTGGACAGTGCATCAGGCTTTCCCCGCGCCCCAAGTGCTTGCGATGGGGTCCAATTGCTCATGGAGGGCATATTCTAATTAACTTTGAGTTTTCCTAAGTGGAGAGTAGTGATAAATGGTGTAAAACGAAGTTAAACTGCATTTAGCAACTAAGCAGGAGTCCCTTGGCTTTGAATGAAGACCTCGTATTCCCCGTCAGCAGCGTGACTGACGGCGAAGCGTTTGGCATTTGCGGCTGTAACCACGGGCAGAAGACAGACCCGAGATGATGGCTGAAAGCTTTTCTGCTTGTGTCTGAAGAGTCAGGTCACTCCGGCACAGCTCTCTGCCTTGCTCACCAGAGCCCGCGTGCGTTTTTGTGGCTGACATCGCTTATGTGGGCCACAGTTGACAGCGGTGATGACCCCTGAAGCACCACAGCTTGCGCTCGTGGCCTTTTCCTGTGCTCTGGGATCCTCAAGTGTAATTTCATTTGCCCAGCACAAGCTGGAGCTGATGCAAAATACACATTGTGTAAATACAGTTGTAATGTCCCTGGCAATCACAGCCTTCCTGGAATTAATGTTCCTGGAGACAACGCTTCCGAGGACTGTTGCGAGGAGCTGTAGAAAAACTGTGCATTTTTGGAATACCACCGAGTTGCTACATAATGTGTGACCAAATGCCATTAAAAATCACAGCGAGCCTGTAAGTGCTTTGGAATGGGCTTGTAATGAGAATGATTTTCTGCAGCATTTAAAGCACAGATTTCTAATGGCAGCTGAAGAGGGAAATCAAATTATTAGCTTATTTATTTGTTGTATCAGCATTTTGTCATCCATTTCTTGTGTTTAAACTAATCTAGCTGAAAGCTCATCAGCCTGCTGTGAGCTTAGCAAAAACTCTCTGTTAACCACGATGTTTTACCCACTTGCACTTTGCAGAACTTGCAGTGGCGCAGGGCAGGGGGGTTGGAAACAGATGATCTTCCAGGTCCCTTCCAACCCAAACCATTCTATGATTCTACGGTTCTATGATCAGCCCCATCTCCGCTCTGCGCAGCGGGGCGGTCACGCAGGGTGGAAGCAGAAGTAGCCAGGAGGGAGACTGCCACATTGCATCAGATGGTGGAATATGACATCTTCAAGTCAGCTGAGTTTAGCTGAATGTGTTGTTATTTTTCCCTTGGTCACAAGTATGTAGCAGAGAAAATGGCTTCTGGTTTATACCAGCAGTGCTGGGCTGCGAGTTTTATATCTTTCCAACTCAGATAGCCTGGCTCGTGGCTCAGCTTCAGAAAAAGGAGATACCACATCTCAAGTGTCCAGGCTTCAAAGCAATTACATGAGAAATACCAACTTTGCTTGAGATGCTTCTCATGTTCCACCTCAGCTCGTCCTACAGAAGCATCAAACTGTATAGAGAAACTTGTGATGCTTGCTCGCAGATGGCTTTTGTGGGTTAGCAATGCCAGCTGCCCACCAGGTCCTGTTCAGCTTGGTGCTGCACGAGTGCACAGGGAGCGGCCATCGCGGGCTGGCTGAGCCCACAAACCACTCAAACCTCACCAGTGAGATTAGCTGGGTGCTTCAGATTAAGACTGATTTGCACGAAGAGCAAAGGAACCTGTGCACGGTGCAGAGCAGAACCTGCATCTCCAGACTTGGACGCTGGCTGCTGCCTGCATGCAGAGCTGAACCTGCTCCTCTGGAAGGAGGGGGAACGGAAAGAAGCCAATTCAGAAAGACAGCACCAGGCCTTCTTGCTGTGCAGGGTCAGCTCCTGGAATTAATTGCTGCAGGATGTCAACAAGATAAAATTCAGCAGGATTCAAGAGAGGATTAGGCAGTCCTGTGATCAGGAACATTTGTGCAATGCTAACTGGGTCAAAGAAATACAAGAGAAATTAAACGTTGTGCTTCCCTGAAGGGCTGAGCTCGTACCAGCTGGATTTAAAGCACATTCCTCCCCACCTCCCCTGTCCAATCTTTTTATAGCAACAAGCAAATAGCAGGATCTATTGCAAAGTGTCTTTTCTTTCCTTAGAATAATACAGCATCTCCTGCTCTAGGAAGTCCTCAAGAGCCGCAGTGATGACCGGTCCACGCCATGGCATGTGGTGAAACCCTGCCCTCCTGATTGTAAAGATAGGAAATGGGTTTTACCTTCTCTGCTGCCTCTGAGCTTCAGATATTTCTCAAGAAGGGAATGAGCTACACAATAAACTGGCTGCAGACAAACCAGTTGGGTCTGCACCCTCAGACCCTTTTGTAAGCATAATTAGCCCAATTAATTATTTAACTGCATGATAGCATCAAGCAGAAAAACATGCAAGGGTAATAGCTGAATTCAAAAGCCAACACGAGTGGTATCGTAGGGAAACACTGGGGGGGTGATGGGAGCAATGTTTTCTACCACCAAAGAGAGGAGAAGAAATCTTGCTGCAAGGAAGCAGAGAAGCAAAATCCCCAGGGAAACAGAGACTTCACTCTCTGGGCGGGCAGATAGGCTTAGCTGCTCCATGGAGGGAGCCATCAGGGAGGTAGTAGCTGACGGCTGGGCGCCCAGTATAATCTTTTCCAAAATTGTCTTTTTCGTTAGAAAGATGCTGACAAAAATCGACAGTCTTTGCACATTTTTCTGACACCGTACAAACAGTCCTGGCACGAGTGGCCAGAAGGCATGACGCATTGTGTGTGACAGCAAGGGTAGTCCAACCCGCTCCCAGCCCATCAGTTTGCTTCATTAAATTTCACTGCCTTCAACAAAAGGATTCTGACAGAAACACCTCACTAAGGCTAGCACTGGCAACAGAAAATCACCTGGTAATCTCACACAGGCAGCAGAAATCTTTGGATTCTGTGCCCAAAGACAAAACCCTTCTTCCTACAGCCCATTGCAAACAACACAAGATAGAAAGGAAAACATGTCAACATTCAAATATCATCCCATTAGGCCTGGCAGAAATTTGGGATGCTCATTGTCTCCAGAATTTTGCTATTTGAAAATAAAGATGGAAACAACAGCTTGCCAAGGAACCAAACCCTCCCCAAACCTCCCCACCAAATTCTGTTGCATCCAATGCCGTTGGTCAATTCTAGCAATTTCCTTTCAAAATGAAGTTGAAAATATTTTGCAAAATTATATCATGTTTTCCATTTTCCTTACTGCTCCCTCTTCCAGGAATAGCAACGCTTAATGCGATCCATCACAACTTTGTCAGACTCCGAGACACGGTGGGGCTGCGATGACCCAGCTATCGGACAGAACGCTCTAATTAGGATTTATTCACATTCTTTCCTTTCTCATTAACAGTATCAAGGGCTACATTTACACAGTAGTTGGTCACACATATATATATGTATTTTTTTTTTTTTCCCCTAGAGAAGTGTTTCTTGCTTGGATTGTAACAAAACGGTCTATAAGAGCTGACTGCTCCTGGTACAAGCACTCACACCCTGACCCGCACTAGCGCCCAAATTATTTCAGCTCTGTTGTACTTCAAGTGACAGCACAGACCTGTGTATCTTTACAGATCAGGCTCTTCGCAGACGTATTTCAGGAGCCGCTGCTTTCAGAACCTTGTACAGCCCAGCAGTAATTTTAAAAATCACTATCAAAACAAAGCCCTGCGCTGCACGCGTTTCTGTTACTGGGGACAGAGGGGGGAACCAACCCACCAGCCAGCCTGAAGGCACATCGCTCTGCCTGCCGTGGAGAGGTGCTCCGGCCAGGACACGGCCACGGCTCCGTGCTCTGCTCACAGCCTTTGATCCGCCCCGATGCGGAGCAGTGGCATCCTCGGGATGCTCCCTGTGCACGCTTCAGCTCGTGGGAGGTGATGCTCGCAGCACCCGAGGAAGCAGAAACGTCCAAGGAGCCCAAGTGTGATCTGCTCCACGGTCCTGATGCCCAGGACCTTCAGCAAGCTGCTGGCTTTTTGAGTTATTTCTGCTTCCTGGAGCACGGGAATAATTCTTACTTGGAGGAAGGAGGAGGATTTGTAAGACCAGCCAGACCTATAAGAAAAAATAATTCTATAGAAACAGATTTATCACAGCCAGCAGAAAATTGCAGTGGTAAAAGAGGAGCATGTGCTGCAGCGCTGGGTGGGTTCTTTATTTATTTCAATAGTTCCTACAGGCCACAAGTCATACAATGACAAACGCAACGACAAGGCTTGCTGTCTACCGAAGAGGATGTAACTAGATGAAACGGCCGTTTTCACACCGGCAGATGTGAAAGCTTAATTAAATTGTACAGCCATAGCGAAGACTCACCCTCGCCCTCCCTGCCTGCGGGAATGCGGTCTGTTCTACGTGCACGTGTGGTAACTTCAGGTTTTGTACTCCTGGAGTATTTGTTTTCCCAGTGAAAGCCCAGTGGACTTCATAGAAAATTTCCTGTTGGCCATTGTGGGCCAAGACCCAAACTTCTACCTTTTGTTCATCTCCCTCCTCCTTCACTGGCCCCTGGATGAAGGATTCCACCTAAGGGAGACAACATTACCGAGAGTAATCCCAGCCCTTCCTGCAGTCGTCTTATGCCAGAAATATTTCTAGCTTCATACGTGCAAGCGTTTGCAGGAATAGCCCACACTAGCACAGAGGTACAGCCTCTCAGAAGGCAGCTAAGGCAGCGTAAACCTTCAGCTGATCCACACGCTATCTTAAAACGCTACAAAGGGAATGAAAATACAGAAACTCATGAACGGAATAACTAAAAATAAAAAAGCAGTTTGAAGAAGCAGCGTGTTTTACTTGCTCTTCTCTCTGTACGCAGTGCACCTACAGTTCTTACTGAATATACTTGTTATTTACTGAAAAGCTCATGACTGTGCCACGACAAAGGACATCCAGAGGTGTTAACCAAGACAGACATTAAACACCTCCGTTCGCTTCCTTTGCACGGTGACCTGTAATTCCTGAGATTTCAGCAGCTGCTCTTCTGCAGCATCCCACCGCACCCATCGCATCCCACCGCACCCATCGCATCCCACCGCACCCATCGCATCCCACACCGGCTGCTGAAGCGCTCTGGTGTGCCACGGCAGCCTGGATCACGTCCCCGCAGAGCCCCAAAAACCACCGAGAGCAACTCAGCGGGGAAAAGCAAAGGTCCAGACCCATCAAGTGACTGATAGCCATGGGGGATACTGCGTTGCCAGACACGACGTTGCCGTCCACCCCACGCCGCTCACGAGAGCGTCTGGTACGCAATTCCCAACACTCTTCTCTCCCGCTGCTTCATCTGGGAGCGGTGGGAAGGGAGAAAACGGTTAGAAGAAACACTTGTGCATCTCTAGGCTTTGCCCCATCACCTTGCTGCCAGGGTCAGCAAAACCAGCACATAGTTTGGTTCCGGTCTTTAGATAAAAGAGGTCCTATGGTCTCTTGGGCCAAAAAGCAGACTACTGACTGGTACGCTATTTTTTGAAGAGGAAGAAGGGAAATAAAATCAGTAAATCCAGCCTCTGAAGAGCTGTCGATACCGTTAGCCAAAGTGGAGAAACTACTGTTAATTCACTATTGGCACCCAAGGGGAGCAGTCTGTGCCTTGAACTAGAAAATAGGAAAAAAACAGAAAAAAGAAAAAAACCTGGAAAAAATTAGGAAAACTAAATGAAATTAACTAACTAGGAAAAAACAATGTGCTATGAACAATTAGCTGAAGCTTAAAGCTTAAGTCTTTGTGGTCATTAAAACCTAGCAAAAGCGTATGTATGTTTCTATTTTCTGTAACGTATGTTTTGGTACAACAAACATCCAGCATTTTAAAAGAAATGAAACCTGTCCACTGGCACACTGGCAAGACTGAACCAGAACACACCTTCCTATCTTTTAAAAACTGATAACCTGTGAGAATACCAGGCTTCTTCTGGAATCAGAAAATTTTCAAAGGCACCAAAGGTCCCCAATAGCTTAATTAGCTTTCCATGCAAACAGCGTAAGTGAACATTTAGGAAGCGAACAGTTAGTGCCTCTGGGTTAGGAGGGGAAGATGAAAAGCAAGCAAGTAACCAGCAGCTCACCTTTAATGAAGTATGGTTTCTCCCAAAAGGTCACCTGATGTACCTTACATATTCTTGTCCTTCCCACTTACCAGTTTCTCCTTCCCCCTCTCTCCTCGGGCTCAGCTCCAGATGTTTTAAGGATCCTCTGCTCTACCCATGTCAGTAGAAAAGAGATGCCATGCAGTCACCTGCACTGATTTGGGATATTCCCACCCTATAAGGCACAAATCCAACTTCGTACAATCACTGACGGGCCAGCGGACACACGGGGTATGAAGGACCAGTAACTGGGAGTCTGGCCACAGTGATTTTGTATTCAATGATATTAAAAGAGCTGTAGATATTTTACCACAAGTTAAGGAAAGACAAGTTATCCCCTACCTGGCTTAGGATCATAGGACACAAGCTCAGCTCAATGTTTTGTCTTTGAGTGAGAAATACCATTTTCCTCTCTGGACAGGACACCAGCTTCTCTGTTAATTTTGGCACAGAGCTTCCCTACAGAAATTATTTCCCTAGCAAGTATTACTTCAGAGCCCAAAAACTCTAATTTGGAACCATATAACAACTGTACTCATCTCACAATGTAACATTAAGTAGATTAAATGCAGCAAGTGAAGGCCCTAAAATGATTTTACCATTGAGGACCAAGTAGGTATTTTTTATTCCCATTATGACTTTATGGATTTATAAAGCCACTATTTATCCATTATGGATTTATAAAGCCACTATTTAATCGGCATGGACGTTACCAAACCAACTGCTGCCACCTGAAAAGTATCGCTCCTGGGGCTGAATTCCCACAAATACTCTTTAAGAATACTTCTGCCAGCCCTGCTTTCCGGACGGCGCGCTTAGCCGCGTTCGCTGCGAGGCTGCGTGCACACCAAGCCTGCGTTACCCGCCCCATCTAGTGGCAAGACTGCAAACGTGGTGGTGGGGATTAAAATCTCACCCACGAGACAGAACCAAAGAGAAGTCCCTGATGAAGTCTGGAATGGACTCATCACTCTGTTGGGGACTTACAGTTGCTTCCAGACAGCGAACTGTAATACTATGGACAAGCTGAACGCTCTGGGGCGTGCGGTATTCATGGACATGCTGAACTCGATCATTGATTTCAAAGCAAAGCAGTGGCAACCCACTGAACGCCGAGTCCTGAAGGGACGCAGGGCTGCCAGTGAGATGTCTGCCGTGCGTGCTCCAGCGCTTTACACAGCAAGCATGCTTGGATGCTTTATGTTTTCTGCTGCTAGTGATGGGAACATCATATAAAAACATGTGTGTGCACTGTTACACATGCACTTCGATACGGAGGAAAAATGTGGTATTACAATGAACTAAGTACAAGAGTTAGCTGAATCTCATTCCTGAAAAAAAGATGCAAGAAATCTCCACTTTGTTCCCCTTCTATCGTAAATTAATTGAATCTCTGAATCCTTTCCCACTGCCAGACCCCAAGCCTACTTCGAGCTTCCTGGGGTGGAGAGGGAAGAGGAAGGAAGGAGTGGGGTCTCCAGGACCCCGCCAACACCCGCGGACCCTACACTTGCACAACTGACCTTATCGATTCACTTGGGAAGGTCAGAAGATGGCCAGATATGAAGACGTGGGGTTCAGATATCTGAGGAGGTTTGGACACAGGTTTTCCACAAACTCTGGAGGCATTACTAACCAGGTCTTCACTTTGCAATCCAAACCCAGCTGATTCCAGGAGCTTTCTGGTCTGCAGATCTAGAAAGTAACAGAAAGCACAGTAAAATCTTTCCAGGACTGTCAAGTTTCTTACCTGCTTCCATTTTACCCTTCCTTAACACAGCTCACTCACTTTGGCTGTAGGTGCAACTCTTCAGGAAAAGCTTTAGGAATTAAGTTAAAATATGAATTAGACTTCAAGAAGGTTTGAAACAGATATTGGATTTATTGGTCAGCTATGAGTAGGAAAATACATTGGTAAAGAAAAAGAAGACCCTGTATATAAATATAATACTAACTAGTTAAAATTTGACCAAGAAGAAAGTTCCACTGAAGAGAACAGTAAAAGCCCTTGTTTACCATCAGACCATATTCAGTTTCCCATTTATCTTATTGAAGAGCTGCCTATAGACAAATGCAACATTCTTTGAGCTTAGTGCAGATAATGTGCTGGTTTTTGTTACATGAATGGTAAACAAGAGTTAGTCCAGTGCATTACACATTATACAGAAGTACTGTGAATAAAGACTAAGATATTCTATTTTAGACACTACTTAAACATACCAAGACACTTAAGTGTTACAAATTTATGCAACCAAAATAAAAGAATAGCAGTTAACATACTAAAAAATACTGTGTCTGGCTGGATGAAAAAGGCTTGCTACTTAAGCGGTTAACTGAATTTTTTTTAAGTTTTACAGTGTAATTAGGTCTTTTTTCCCCCTCAGTGGTATTGTAATTATTTTGTCTTTCATACAGGTTTTTGTGTGGTTGAAAAAGCAAACCATCAACTATTTTCTGAGCTTGCTCTAAAAAACAAAACTTGAGAAATTTGCTAAAGTTCCATCAAAAATGCATACACACAATGTTCTTAAAGTCAGTTTTGTCAAATGGTAGCCAAATTTACTTTTTTTTTTTAAAGCTGCAAAAAGGACAAAATAATTACAACACGCACTGACTTATACGCTCCTTCCCCCCCTACTTGTGTTATGTTAAAAGCAGTTACTTGTGGTATTAGTCTTGTACTCCAACCAATTCTTTTAGTTAAAGGTATATTTCAATTTACACTCTGACACCCAGAATTCTTGGTAAATGTAAATAAAACTAGACCTGTATTTTAAGTGGAAAAAAGCCTGGTCTAACCTAAACAAATCCTTTCAACCCCAAGGACATTCTGTGACTTTTGCTATATGTGCTTTTACAACAAGAACACTGAAGGTACGTTATGGCAACACCCAAAATCACCCCGAATAAAAATATTGCAAATAATCATTTTAATGTTAAAAACTATGAAGCAAACAGTTTGATTTTGTGAAGACACGGTTTATTGCCTTATTCTATGTTATAGCTGGAAATTGAGACTTTTGAGTTAGATTTGTTTGACACAGGAATATATTTTCTTCGAAAGATTGTTTGACAAAGTTTATCTCAGCTCTGGTTTGGTGCCATCTGGTCTTTCCCTATATTCAAAATATTTCTCCTTCCTTCAGCCCCCAAGTCATAGCTGCAGTCCGGTTAAAACCCAGTGAAGTCAAAGGAGCGTCTTCAAGGTATTCAGTGGGTTTTCGATTGGGACCTGACAGACTAGTATAAAAGCTGGAGGAAACGGTTATTCAAATGGACCCTTAGACTGTAAGGTGACTAAGCAGGAACAGTTGTGTCTCCAAAAGCACAAGGGGCCATATTTTAACATGCTGTCATAAATTCAAATATTTTTTAAGACTAAGCAATGCAGGAGAACACATATTGGATAAAGCTCAAACCTTTAGAATCTAACAAGTGCACTCAAGCTCCAGCATCTATTAAAGTAAATTATCCCCCTCTAAGGAATACAAAATGAGTAAGTGCTTCCCTTCCCCTTCCGTAAAGCTTTCTGGACTCATTACACAATCCAGATAATCAGAAAAGAAAAACAGTTTGCTCAGTTTGACAAGCTAAATTGGCTCATCATCACTGGAAATTGTCATGATGTACATTACCAAGACATCATTAAGGAAACATGAGTAAAACACCTTTTATTCACACTTTACAAAAAAAACCCCAAAAAACAAACAGAAAAAAATAACACTACGCATTAAGTCTACTACAGCAATACTACCAGCATTTCAATGTACTGATTATAAACTGGACATGTTTGGTGTTTTCACAACTAAAACCAAAACAAAATAACCCCAAGAGATCAGGTCCCAGACAAGGATTCAAGATCAAAATTTCTCCTACTGAAATTTTAAAATGTACATTTTACATAACCGAACTGTTTGCAATTTTTTACGTTCAGCTTAAAACAGAACGGTTTGAGCACAATTCTGTGCTATTTCTCAATAAAATTTTGAATCATTATTACCAATCCACTCTCTTATATATAAAAATTCACATATTTAGAAAGTTTTCTCTTAATGCTCAGTGTCCTTTTGCTTCCCTGCCCGCAGCTGAAACAAAAGCTGTTTAAGACCAAGCGCTCTAACTCCATCTTTTCTTTATTTTTTTTTAACATTGATTATTCAAGTTGTATTAGTTTAAGGAGACGATAAATTCTCCTCCCTTTTAGGATACAAATAGACAAGTTAAATTTGTAAGCTGTTATATACTTGGCTTCATGACAAATGGCACTGAGGGTACACTGTAACTTTAGTCTTGCTTGACACTTTAAAATAAGACTTGGTCACTTTAAAAATAAAAAAAATGATCTGAAGAATTGTCTTTGGGACCTGTATTGAAAATGCATTTATTTTACACTGCTTCGTCAATAGAAAAGGTAGGGTTGGATTTTTTTTCCTTCAAGGAATTATACTTTCTGAAACTGAGGAACACACTTCAACGAAAGAATTCACATGATAGTAATTCTTAGTGGGAAAAACGGCACTCTGCAATGACACTGAAAGAAGCAGTGCATGGGTATTCGAAGCTAGAAACTGTGTACCCATAACCTGAACATGTTCAAAAAGTGTGATATTAAATGCTTCACAAAGGAAAAAAAGATGCCACAGCTTATACAAAAGTATCTTCATAAAATTCTCACAAGTGTTAACGTTATTTAAAAAAATAAAAGAGGATGCACAGGATCTCTCTGCATGCACAGGCAGTGCTAGTTGAGAACAAATTTAAGCAGGCACAGTAGAGATAGGACAAGTATTGAAAACAGAAATGAAGAAGCTGTACAGAAGTATCCTAAATTTTACCTCAAAAGTTAGAGATGAGAAAAATATCTGAGCATATACACATCAGCAATAACTTTCAATCCATACAGGTCTACTTATATTCACTGCTTAGCTTATCTGTTCCGTGAGAACTCTATGCTTTTCTCTTTTTAAAAAAAAAAAATCAGAAATAGACAGAATGTATTTAGTTATCTCTGTAAGACAGTAAGATTTTATAGGTTTGGATTTTAAAAGCAACGTTCTCAATTGAACATAAAAAGTAGTACAAAAGGGCTAACGAAACCCTAACAGTGCAAATCATTAGCAGAGAAAACCTGTGACAACCTCTTTTACAAGCTGGCCTTTATAACACATGAAAACAGATAAAAATTTAGCCTTAGTTTACAATACAATCATTTTCCAAATCTGATTTTTCTTTTTTTAAAGTACAAAATCTCATAAATCAGGTTTTCTGTTGTTCATATACAATCAATAAAGGCTAAATTCAAATTCTATATTTTACAAACAAGTCTGAAAAAGGAGGGAGTGAAGTACGGAAGAATGTTCTGTGAATGTTCCTACTGGCCTCAAAAAGTAGTGCTACAGATAACTGTGCAAAGAGAATATACTGTATAACAATTCCCTATTTCAAGGCATGAAAATGTCACGTCAGATAAAAGAAACAGGAAGGTCAATTGTAACGTATTAAAGAAAGGTGCAAATACACCGATCGCTGTCGAACAGTATACAAAGCATATTGGGCTCAGAATTGTGTCTGTTGATAGCACCTGGCTTTTACTATGTCTTTAGCAAATAATTAGATTTAAGATTAAGATTATTAAGAAAAAAAATCCCTGTTGGCCATACCTCACTCCTCTATATTCAGATTTTACAATTGTACAAGTTAGACTGAGGTTGCCCTCTAAAATGTACTTGACTACCTCCTGCCAGGGAGATGGATTCCATTTACAGGAGGCAGGAAAGGCAGCAAAAGCTCCAGTTGTGCAAAAAGTGAGAAGTGGTCAGAAGGGATGAGTGGATGCGGACAACCACTTATATTGTTCTCTATTAACCAATGATGATCCAAAGGTCCAAGAATGCCAAGTATGTTTAGCTGAGGTTTAGAGTAGAATATGTAGTCAATAATACCCTAAAACAAGAAAAGAAATAGAATTTATTATTAGTATATATTCTCGACTCAAGGTATTGTTCCAAACAAAAGGTGAGCTCAGTATTACAAGTAACTGAAATGCTACCATTCCTCCTCCACAGCATATCGCTGACTTAGGAGACTTCTGCTTCCCATGTCCCATGGGCTGTGCTCAATAGATCAGCAAAACAAAAGGGTAAGTATCACTTCTGCTCTGCTTTCGCAGGTTTTAATTTCCAACCTCCTACAAAGCTGTAAATCACGTTCCTCTGATTTTGAAGAGGAAAAGAGCCATCTCTGGGCAACAGAGCACAGTTTTCCAGTAGCAACACAGATTATTTCCTTGCAGTTGACTGCTTCAGTGCCCCTGTTGCACTATTTCATTTAGCCTGGTGTATTAAAATCCAAAATATTCCTATTTACAGGGAAAGTTAACAGCACCCCAACTCTTGCAAATCTATTACAAGTTATTAACAAGAAAAAGGAAAAATTGGTTTCTAGGAGACTGAAGCGCTGGGCACTCTAGTTCGTTAGGTTTTAAATATAAACTTGTTGAGTTTACTGTTAGCTACCCAGATTAACTTGTTCAACAATTTCATACAGCAAATCACATTCGTTAAACTTCAAAACAGAAAACTTTTCCAAAATATCAGCCAAGTCCTTACCTTGAAGTCAAATGTGTAATTTGTGTAAGGCATTAGACCGTTCTCATAGGCACTCTTCAACTTGAAACCATGTGTAATTCTGCCATTGGTCGTTCCATTCTTCCCATTACAGCTGAAGTTAGTAAGACTTTCATTGTATCTCAGTTCCTTAAAATCTTTGTGGTTTGTTTCCACTCCACCGGTGCTCAGGTACTCGACAACACCTATTAGGAGAGGCACATACACGAAGGTATAAATAAGCTTTCAGCAAGTAAGCATTTGTAGATCACTTCGAGTCATACACGCAACCTTAAGCATTATAAAAGCAAAACCTTAACAATTACACAATACAGTCAGCAGTAGTTCTTGTAAAATAATACATATACATTGTCTTGAAAGTCAAGAGCAAATGTCACCTAGAACAAAAAGAGACATGCTTTGATCAGAAGAAACTAGAAGGTTAATTAGGACTGACGGGGGAAGATGAAAAAAGTGGAAGTCAAATTCTATAGGTGCTAGGTGGGCGGCTTCCTCCTCTCTGTGCTCAAGGCTTGGCTTTCAGCCTTCCTCAGCTAATATGTTGCAAAAAAGCCACCTTTTGTAACACCACTTCAGATAAAGTTAACTTTAAAGAGGCTGCAAAGCCAAACCGACAAGTTATTTTTGGAAGATATTTTCTTCCTTTCCATTCCTGTATTGTAAGATAACAACGAAAACGCTTCTGAAAGACCAGATGCAGCTACACCACTGCATAAGCAACAAAGCCACTCAGAAAAGAAACAGATATCTTTCCTCTCTTCCGACTTTTTTCTTAATGCCTTTAGAGCTTATGATATCAAACAACATATTCTCCAAGTTGAAAACTCCTTTAAAAAATGACACCTTAAAATTTTAACTGTTACATACTTGAAACAGTTTAAAAAAAAATAAAAAATAGAACTCTTACCAGAGTCTGGTAGAGAATTGAGATCTGCACACAGTACAAGTGGAATGGTTCCAAGTTCTCCCGAAACACCAGGTTTGAGACTACGAGAAGCTTTATCAATTATGTTCTTTACCTCGGACAGGAACATCATAGTCTGAACCAGCTTCACATCAGAATAATCTGGGTCCCAATGCATATGCGCATTAGCTACAAGAACTAGCTGCTTCTCCATCCCAAGATGTGGCCTTCCAGCTAAAATTTAAAATCAATTATTTACCTTACAGTGTCAAGAGCAAAAACCACTACTACTGAATTTTAAACAACATGTTTGAGGGGAAGATAAAGTAAAACAGAATACCAGTATAACCTGAAGAGGGCTAATACCATTTAGTTTAAGAGGGTCATACAACTCCTCTTATAACTACTAAGTGGTTTAGTTGATATAAAGCATTAGGAATAATTGTGTTCCATATTCAAGACCACTAACAGACAGAGTATCCTGTCACAGGTAATGCTTTCATACCTAACAATACTGTGAACTACCACAAATAACAGATACTCCTAGTGACAGGCAGATAGCGTAGTTCTAAAAAATTAGAACAGTTTCCCTCAGGTTGTGACGCTAAACAGGCACTGTTCACATTTGATCAGGCAGTGAGCTCTGAATTTTAAGTTATCCACGTTACAAGTTACCTCTCTTGCCACAATTGCTTCTTAAAAGGCTTGTTTGTTAGAATCTGAATTAATAAAATATCATTTGGATAAACATAACACAGGCTGAGCAGGTACCCACTGCCATACTTAAATGGCCAATTTACATTTCCTAAATTAAGAATGACAGGGCAGAACAAGCAGGCTGTATAAGCATGACAGTAAAGAAAATAATAAGTTAAAATGATGCAGATACATGACCCAGAAACACGTGACTAACATCAACTGATTCTGTGATACCTGTACATAACTCCCAAGCAAAAAATCACTCAAACTCAAGTCTTCGTATTTCTTAAGCAAAAAGGTGTGAGCGGGGAAAAAAAAAAAAAAAATCCTCATCATTTAAGCAATGCAACTTTCCCCCAAATCCTCTTTGGAAATAAATCTGTCTGAGCGTACAATGTGCGAGGTTACACTCATCTCTGGAACCTGGTCTCTCTGTTTTACTATAACAAAAGTCCATTTGTTAACTTACAAGATATAACCTATTAAAAAAATAAACTAAATGGGACTTACATGACATTTCTATCAATTCTTTTCGCAGCTCTAACAAAACAGCAACTCCAATGTTGTCTTTTGTCATAACTCTGTTCAGCATAGCTTCCGAACCTTCCGAGTTTGCCATAGCTAGTTGATTGAACTCAACAGTGTGTTTTTGAACCAAAGTAAATCTGAAAGAGAAATATCATGCAAGTTTTTTTCAGCAGCCTGATACAAAAGGAAACGTTACAGATAAGGCTCCTTTTAATTAAAGCTCAAACACATTTATGATGTGAAAATCTCAGCCAATCACACAATTCCATAAAATCCTAAGCTGACATCAAAGGATAGTTTTCGTAGTGATTTTTAGGTATTTTATACTTAGTTTCAAATAAAGGATTTGAGAGAGACACTATAGAAAAGGAATGTTTGCTTCTAATTCTACACCAGTTTCTAGTTTCAAGATGCAGGTTTAATAGAGAGGGACTACCTAATTTTTCCGAGCCAAATGGTATCAAACCTGGCACCTGCATTTACTGGTGGACACAAAGGAATGGAAGCAGGAGGAGGAAGGGAAATTATTACCCTTGTATCCAAACAGTTGTACAATACGGCACAATCAGCAAGTGCTGCAGCTCTTCAATAATGGCCTTTTTTCAGAAGCGAGCAATGATATTAAGTGCCTTATCTTTTGCTTTAGAAGGCTAACGTACCAAAAACCCAATGCCATCTGAGGTCTTATATCAGCAATTTTGGGAATTATCAATTCCTTTACACACAAAAAAAGGCAAGAAAATGAGACATTTGCTTCCTTTCCCATTATTAGCACCGAATGGTTGGGACACACACACTCAACAATTGAAGTATAATTTAGTGAACTCCTAACCTGCATTGCTCTAACAGAAGGAAATTTCAACCTGAACAAAACTTCAGGGTAAAGTTTTCTATCGCTAGTTATGCACAAAATGATTTCTCTTGCACAGGCCACTAACGACAGGAACGCTCTGTAACAAATATGGAACGGCTGCAAAGAGGGCAACCAATGCCAAACTGTTTGAGCTACAGACTGACCTGAGAATCTAAGTGAAAGAGAGCAAGACACAACAGAAGGCTTTGCAAAACCCATCACTTACTTTTCTGTTTTGAAAAATATTGCACAACCATCAACATGTTTTCTTTCCTGTTCTGACATTGTCCTAGCTCTAGATTTCGGACTGAAGAATCCATTGTAGCCACGTTCTTTCAGTTCCACCAGGAAAAAACTGTAGTACTGTTCTGTTTCAACCTCCTATAAAGTTATAAGACAGCACAGCATGAATGTACTATTAGCAAAAGACTCTTCAGAAGTGTAAATCACTTTCAAATTAGATTTAAGGAGGGGAAAAAAAAAAAATCAATCTACAAATTAAGTACATCAGAGAATGAAATCTGAGAGCAATATCCCTATTTTAAGAAAATATAAATGAATTTCTGTAATCCCCAGAGTTATGATTATCTCCAGCCTTTTATTTGAAAATGTGTCAATTATTGCCCCACATGCAGATGCAGGCACCAGGACACCCCCACGTTCATGTCTTTGATCAGCAGCTGCTGCCTCGCGTTCCAACCGCGTGGGCTGAAAAGCATTCTTTTGATGTCAAACAACGAATAATGTTCTAAACATCACTCCTTTTTTCTGTTGTTTTCAGAAGGTTTTGAAAACAGATCGTTTACTGTAAATACATTTAATATAGAGAAACCACCACATGGGAATAGAAAAGGAAAAGAAATAACAGTGTATCTTTTACCTGAAGACTTATGATATCAGCATTGCAACTGAGGATTTCCTGCATAATGGCTTTTTTTCTGTATTCCCAGTTCAATGCCCAAGATGGACAATAGCCATACAGCTGCCGGGTAGCATATTTATCACAGAGTACGTTGTAACACATGACAGAAAACAAGGCTGCAGAACAATAATTTTACTTACACACTGATATATTTAACAACTACAACAAAGATATATATACAATTACGTTCTTCGCTTTTGTCTTCTGCAAATTTATCAATTCATGCTTCATTTGCTTCAACCAAAACACAGCATGTGTTTCTATACTAAAAAAAAATTATTGTTAATCCCAACAAGATAAATTACAAGTTTGGACTTACAGCAGCTGTCTTGTAGAAATTAATTAGAAAACATTAATTAGAAAATTTAATTAGAAAACAAAACCCTAAATCCCTCTTTATATGGTTAATGTAGTAAATAGCAGACAAATGTACTTTCTGCTAAATGGTGCTCTACTGAGAAAGGTCTAAAACAAGGTAAGTGTGTTTGAACACTTACATGTGCTCGTTATACAAAAGTCTGCAAACTCTCCAAATAGATTATTTAAAATCTACCTTCATTATTACAACCACGAACTGTAACGGATCCACAGGCAGGGTAAGGATCCCCTCGCACAATGAAAAAGTACAGGCAAAATAAACCCCCAACCGTTTCCTCCTCAAAAAGCCCACAGTTCGGGTGTGAAGCCAAGCAGCGTCCACTCTCCGCAGTCATTTGGAACGGAAGTGACAATGAGACAGTTTGGGGCAGCCTGACAGGTAACCCAGCAGCATGGGGCTTTGGTTCTGTTTTGTTGGGGTTTTTTGTTTGTTTTTAAAAAGCACTAAGGAATTTGCAGTTGCAATAATGAGGTACTTTGAAGCTTATTCGGAGCTCCTCTCAAACACAGAGTACAACTCAGGGAAAAAAGAAACGAGACAGTTGTTCGAAGATTTAGCAAATTGAGGCAACGATCTCGGGCTGACTGGGGGTCGAAGCTCAGCATTTTGAAAACAAACAGGTGACAGCGAAAGACAAGCTGCGTTAACATCATGACGTCTGAAGCAACCGCCGTAATAAAATCAATAGGGGAAAGTAATGTACATCAGTCCTGAAAGGGAGGATGCTACAATAATCAAGAAATACACTAAGATTTTTGATGTGCAGGTAAATAGAAGAGGCTGTATTTTAGACAATTCACGCAGAAAAATCAGTAAACAATTAAACACAACCTGAATCCCAACAGCATGAAAAGTGCCGAGTCAAATATGACACACTGGTTACTTAAAAGAAAAAAATTCTACATTTTTGGAAAAGTATGCTCATGTTCTTCCATTTTTTTTTTTATTCTTCAACAAATGTTCAATTAAGCCTGTTAAAATTCAACTGTTTAACTGACTGTGGACAACAGTTTCAATTCCTGTGAGGAGGATGTTAATTAAAAAGAAATTACTTTATCACAAAAGATGGGTAAATCTGAAACAGGTGTTCCCATTGAGACAGAACTACTTCAGCTGGCTGCTCAGCGCTGCACAGATGATTGGCCAATTTAAGCATCAAAAATTTTTCAACAGATAGTAGAGATCCGCAGCTTTTACAACAGAAGGAAAAAAAAAAAAAAGAAGTGTTACAGTACCTGTTGGTCTTGTACGGTCTGGTTCTTGCAACATAATCCAAGATCTTGGAGGTGGCTGTTCTGTTGAAACTATGGGAACGTATCAAAGCAGAGATACAAGAAGTAATAATCACATTTATTTCACACAGCAGAAAGAAGTGTTTTAAGAATGGTCACTTACTTCTTTTTGCAGTACCTGCCAAATTATCAAGCAAATAGTTCAGTAGCCTTCGCGTCCCATCTGGTTCCTGATAAAGGTTCAGAATATCCTGTGTAAGTGGATTTCCTGCAAACGTATTTACAGAAACATTGAATAAAATAAACAGAACCATTAGCAACTTACATATCAATGTTCAAAGCTGGCATCTCTCAGAAAAGATCCTGCACCTACTATAAACTGCTTAGAGGTTTCAAACCTCAGGTCTTCAGCCCCCCAAAACACCAGCAGTGTGAACAGCTCCAGTGAACCGGACCACGCTCCCTCCGGCGCCGGCCTTCCGACAGCCAGCCCCGAGGACGGGCACGGTGCAGCACGCAGTAGGAGCTGCTGAGGCCAAACACCGCAGCCGCCTCTGCTCGCTCTGCTCAACGCCAGTGGGGCAGCCACCATCTGCCAAACGTGTGAGCAGGTCGCAAAGGTTTTCATGGACAACACGCATTGCAATTGTCCGATTTTAAGGGGGAGAAAAACACACTTCTGAGACTTCGCAGTGCTTAGAGGTATTGCGTCACCCAGTGCTCCTGATTTGGTGACGCAGGTTCCCCCAAGGTCAGCAATTTTGTAGGTAGTTCAGAGGGAAAAAAAAAAGGAAAAAGATTTAAATTGCTGCTTGCATAAATGGCAGAGTACCCTACAGCAGTACAAAGCATGCTCCCTTTTCGGCTGGAGTGGAACACCTTCAGTTACCTGCAGACTACTACTTAGCCAAAGCAGCACTGTACTCAACCCCCAGGCAAGCAACAGAAAGTTTCTGCTCACTCAGCGGAAAGAGAAGCCAACCTCTTTTATGTGGAGTGCTTCGTCGAGCTAGTTCTTTTTCTTTGTTTAAATAATCCCTAAATAAAAATATTTATAAACGTGGAGTAAGTAGCTACATCTGTCCTATTTGGTAACATTTAATTTTCTACAGCCATTACATCTCAGAAGCGGTATCATCAAACAAGCACGGACAACCAAGAAAAGGAGGTAATACCTTTCAGACCCAAAGTCTGCAACTGGAACAGTTTTCCCAGCTCAAAAGGTAAAACTCGTAACAGGTTGTTATTTAAATGTAGTTCCCTGCAGACAAAGCAAAAATCATATAGGGCTGAAAAGAGACCGACGTTTGTCTTCAGCAGTGTGGCACAAGGAGTTTAGCTAAAAAAGAAACAATATACGAGCAAACCACAATATTGCAAAACCCCAAGACTAAACAGCAGTAGTTAGGGAAATCCTGCTGTACTCAAACACACAGACATAGACAAAATACATCTTATGCTGAAGTACAGAGGAAAGTAGCTGTTTGGCGAGTTCATCTTAAAAAGTCAGAAACTGTGTAAACGTTAGCAATAATTAAACACTTTAATAACTCCAAGTGATGAAGCAGTAACAGCTCTGACAAACCAGACCATGAAACAGTTCTGCTATGATTAAAGGCCAAATAAAGGGAAATTATATCCCAGAAAACAAATAACCAAAAAATCCAGGACCAGGACAGTATGACTAGAGCTACATCACCATGTAATAGTAATTTACAATAGCAATTATCTGTTGTTTGTTTTCATAATATCAATGTTAAGTCAAACTATGTGCTTTTTAACTTACAAAAGCAATGTGCTGACAGGAACAGAATTCATGCCCTGAATTCTGATATTCCATTGAACTGGGCAGAGAAAACGGACTTGTTAGGAACTTTTCACTTCCCTCATCATACTGCCATCTAAGCAGCGAAGACTTGCCTCACCATATTCAACATCAAGTTGCTACTCCAAAGTGTTTACAGCCTGGTGCGTGGAGACTTGAAAAGTATTTTTGGGCAACAAAAAAGAAGACAAAAGGGAAAAGGGGGGGGGTGGGAGGGGAGGGGGAGAAAGGAAACCTGGACGCCAAGAGTGACCTTAGCTCTTTTAGATTTCTACAAGGCAGCATCTGAAGCAGAGACACACATCCCTTCTTCTAGCCTTGCACTGCAGCAATAAACTCTGCCTGGTCCTTCCCCAAGAAGAACTTCCTGAGAAATTCTCTCCGCCTCACTGTGTTTTGAGAAGCCTTGGTAAAGTGGCTTGGTTTAGAGACACTCGGAGGTGTGGGATAGCGGAAGAAGATACAGGAGGGGACCTTCTTTTTATTTCACTGGGTTATCTAGAAATGTCAAGTCACTGCTCAGCTGACTGCCAGACTGTAGCACACCCAGCCAGCTGGGTTGCTTTTCAGTATAAAATCCCATAGACAAAAGCACGTATTTTAGAGAGAAACTCAGAAGCCCACAGTGTCATTCTAGGGTTTCTAAGTATGAATTCGGCACATGGCAGGTAGAAAAGAGGATGAGGGCACTAAAAAAAACCAACCCCAAACCCACAAAAAAACCCCCAAAACCAAATCAACGTCTCCACTAGCTCTCAGCACTTCCATAGGTATTTGAGGTTTAAATGGCTAGTATTTTTAGGGATGATATTCCCTATGACACTATAAAGTTACTAGTTTCCTCTTTAAGAAGCCATGTTTTCCTCTAAGAGTTTTTCAAAGCACTGTTGAAGTCTACAGAAAGTTATGTATGAATTATGAAAAAGATATACTCTATTCTTTGCGAGGAAAAACGCTGAGCTGGAAGAATGGCACAGTAGCAGGTATCATTATCACTTTTTCTCTTGGATGAAAGAATTATTTTCTCTAATGATCCTTGCCTCTGTGGAACCCACCCCCTCTACAAAGCAAAGGGGATCACAGCAAATCCCACCAGTGCTTTCAAGCGTATCAAGAGAATCTGTTGTACAGCTGAGCTTTCCAAGATAACAAGCTACAGTGTTTATTTATTTTTCCTCTCTTTCTGCAAAGATCAGAAATCTTACTGCTCTCTCTGACACCTCTTTCTTCAAGTACCTGCAGTAAAAAGGGAGATGCAAGGAGCCTCGGGCGAACTATGCCACACAGACCAAACCCAAAGCTCCAGACGTGGGAGCTGGAAGACCTGAGATCAGCTCTCAAGTGTGAGAGCACAAATGATTTCTGTGGCTCAGGATATCAGCAATGCCCAGTGTTGAATTACCGTTAGTTTGAACAACTTCCCAGAAGCTACGGGAAGTGTCTGCAGTAAGAGCCAGTCTGAAACATAAAACTCCAGCACAGCTGAGACCTGCAGAGTGCCACCATGTAGGATGCGCTTATGGGTTTTTGTTCACTTTCCCCCCAGTGAAAAGAAATCATAGAATCATGAAGACTGGAAAAGACCTCTAAGATCATCAAGCCCAATTATCAAAAGATCATCAAGCCCAACTATCAACCCAGTACCACCATGCCTACTAAACCATGTCCTTGAAGTGCCACATCTACGCATTTTATGAATACCTCCAAGGACAGTGACTCCACTACTGCCCTGGGCAGCCGGTTCCAATGCTTGACTACTCTTTCAGTAACAACATTTTTCCTAATATCCAGTCTAAACCTCCCCTGATGCAACTTGAGGCCACTGCCTCTCATCCTATCGCTGGTTACTTGAGAGAAGAGACCAACACACACCTCACCACAACCTCCCTTCAGGTAGCTGTAGAGAGCAATAGGGTCCCCCCTCAGCCTCCTCTCCTCCAGACTAAAGAGCCCCAGCTCCCTCAGCCGCTCCTCATAAGACTTGTTCTCCAGACCCCTCACCAGTCTCACTGCCCTTTTCTGGACACGCTCCAGCCCCTCAATGTCCTTCTTGAAGTGAGGGGCTCAAAACTGAACTGAACGAGTACTACATTTGCAGCAATATTTTAGAAGGAAAAAGACTGATGAAAACAAAAGGATGCTAACGAAGTACAGAGATGAATTTGAGAATGTTCCAGTAAATTTAGGATTGCTACATCACAATACTTGACGAGTGGATAAAGGAGGGAAGAAACCTGTTACTAATAACTGCTTTTAATTTAAATAGTAACACAAAGCCTTCTTTAGAACAGATTACTTCACAGCTGAGGACAACCATACAACACACCACGAAACAGAGCTGCCAATTATGCTCTAACAAGCAAGGTCCCTTTGCTCAGCCGCCAAGGTTGAGACTTTAACTGCTTTGGAATCTGAGCTTTTAGTACCAATTTAATCAGCTGGTTTAATCCTCCCCAACAGAGTGGACTTTTCTAAGTAGAAGAAAATGCAATGACTGATATTTCTATCTGCAAACTTGCTTTGCTTCCAATTTCATTAGCGCTGTGCTGGCAGTCCACTTCTCTACTGTCGTCTTCTTTATCTCTAACACATTCTCATTACTTTTAGACTCAGTGTTTTCTGGATTTGAGAACGCTGTCCATAAATGTCTTCAAAAATAAAAGCAATGAAGGCAACTACTGGTAACTGTCTAATAAACCTAAGATAAGACTCTTCCTTTGGGTCAAGGGCAAAAGAATGTTGCCTGTAAATATTTACTCTTATTTTTATATTTACATAACAGTGTTTTACAAAGTGAAATGCTGCAGCCTTAACTATAATCTAAATAAGCAGCACTATTCATGGTTCACTTCCAAAAGGAGATATCTTTCCATGCAAACTCTGCACACCTTGGCAGTGTAAAATTGAGGAGAAATAAAAGGTGCATTTAGAATGTTTTTTTTCTCCTCCCCAGTTTGCACAGGAGCGCAGTTACACAACAGCAAAAGAGGGAAGGAAGGAGATGATATTAGACAGGTTGCAGTTGTTATAAGATAAACAGAATAAGAAGTATTGTTACGAATAATTACTAAAAAAAGAATAAAGAAGAAAAAAAATGTCATTAGCATGATTATAAATGTTTAATCTGATCTTTTTCCTGCCTTAACTACGTGTTAAAAAAGCAATTTTTTGTGTATCAGCACTTCTCAGAGAAAAATACTAAATAAAAATTTGTAAAAGAGTCTCGAAAGAGATGTATAAAAGGAAACCTGACTTGGAAAAATATAAAATGGGTGACTGCTCCTGTAAAAATTCACATACCTGAGTGACACCATGTTTCCGAGCTCTGCTGGTAAACTGCGAATTTTATTAGAGGACAGGTCCAGATATACCAGATTGTGAAGCTTGGCAATGTCTGAAGGAATACGGGATAAGGAATTGTCACTGAGATGCAAAGCTGTCAAATGGGTCAGCGTCCACAATGACGAACTTAAGCTTCTCACTTTCCCTGTGGAAGGAAGGTACAAAAGAAAATAGAACACTTAAAATATACAGGCTTAGCAATAACTAAATGTTTTGTAAGTATGTAAGGGGCAGGGGAGAAGGGGCTTGACATGGAGTTCTGTCTGGGTCTTATTGTAGTTTTTACTATTTACTAACTGACCATGAAAGCAATAACTAACAGAGGTGTAAGAAACAGATTTTTTTTTCAACTATACTTTATGTTTGAGATTAAAGATGCTTCTTCGGTTTGCCCCTTATTTCTGCGCAACATCTTTCAAATCAAAAATCTTTATTCTATGGCATTAATCCAGCCAAGAACAGATAGAAGCACTATATTTAGGGTGACTAAAATGCTTAGTTGAGAACATGGATTTCCATCTGGCATTCAACTAAAAGCTGCATAAACTATTGCCAGATATTTAAAATAAGGGTAAAATTTTTGTATAAACTGAAGGGTGGAAACATGGATTTGTGTGACAGAATCAAGATTTTAACATTGCCACATGCAAGGAATGTGAGATATCATCAAAAGGTCTCAAAACACATCTTCTCTCCAAGCTTTTTTTTTTTTTCCCACCCAGCAGTGGCTCCTTTTTTATTTACAGAAGTCATCTCACTGTACCAAAAGCATTAGAAGAAGAGTACCAACACCAATTTCTCCAAGGCAAAAAGTTACTCAAGACAGCCTTTAAAACCCCCACCATGACTCACCAGTATTAAGAACAATCTGGTTAATATTATACCAACATACACACATTATAATTCCTTTCCTCAAATGATCTTCCAAATAAGAGAAATCATATTTAGCGCCTGGGGAAAGCTACACTGATACATGGGTATCTGGCACTCAGTCCCTGGTAACAAAAGGTTTTAACACAGGTATCATTTCCACATTACAGCTATAAGTAAGAGAGTGGCATAAAAAAGCCTGCAGTGAAAAAGCTCAGTGATTTCAATGAGAGCAGTTAAAACATTTCTGGCTTTCTGTATTAGATGACCAAGTATTTTGTAAGGCAAAGACAGCATGAACATTAATAAAACAAAAACATCATGTTTTATTTTGCAAGGCAAATGCATACAGTTCTTCAAGGATTCATACTGCTGTAGTGCTCAGTAAGAAATCTTCTGAAAGGTTTTAAATACAAATCAATAGTTCTATGCATTTTTAAATTGAATTAACACCTCTTCCCCGCTCCCCAGTGCAAACAGGTGACTGCGATCAAAGACACCCTTGTAGCTGAAAGGTTTTCCAATCAACATCACTGACCCATCCTCTTCACTAGCCGCACCTCCCTCGGATAGAATCAGTCTAGAGTGAGATTACCAGGCACGCAAGGAAAAAGCCAGCACTTAATGCACTTCCTATGCACAGGCAGCAGATGTCCAAGTGGATATCCAAGCCTAACGCTGACATATAATGGTGATTCCTGAAGCAGCATTTAACTAGGTTTCTGCATCTGTAACCTTCAAGTAAAGAATGCTATTCACATGTTAAGGCACTTGAAGCAAGGCACAGATTGAAAGATCTGGATGGAAAGACTCTTCGCAATTCAAAGAACTCGAATTGTATTCTTCCTTCCACAGATTTCTCTACTGGACAGTCATTCAGAAATACCACGTGGCAATTTTTGCATTCTCTTAAAGAGCCTCCATATTTAAGCAAAATTTCAGCCTAAAATTAGACCACAAAATATTTTTTAAATTCTTACATTATTTGCTTGAATTTCCTTGTATACACATGTTATGTGGCAAAATTGGAATTTAGCCTACAAATCAAGAGAGACTGGTGTCCCACACCAGCTGGAATTCATGTTTATGAATTCTGAGCATTATCTTATTTTCAAGAAAAGATCCAAAAGACAAACAGTATCTCAGAGCTAGCACAGTCCTTGTGGGATATTTTTCTTTTTTCTTTTTTTTTTTTAATTTCAAGAACAGTGCAAAGATTTACAACCGCTTTTAAACTGAAAACTTCTGCTTCAGTAGAAACTATACTATCATGGACTAACATAACATCATTGTTGCACTACTTAAAGTAACGGCATATATCTGTATATCACCCCCAACTTCACCCTCTTCTCTTTGACAAACTGGATCTTAAATTCACCCTCTCACCTACCCCATCTTCTTAAAACACACAGAGCTCACATCCATATCCTCACCTTCCCAACTTTCCTACATGTTAGGATTCCCCACCTGCCTCAACTTACCTCTCCCACAGCTCCCTATGTTATCCCAACCCAACCTCTTTCCCGACACTCTCGGAGGCCGGCAGCTGCTATCTTGGTTTGCTGGCTCACTTCAAGGCAGGTAACTCCACTCCAGACTTCTCATCCAAGCCGTACTACGTAGGCTACTCTTAACGCACAACGAGTTTGTAACTCAGGACCATTCCTCAGTTTCTTACCACTTATTTCCAACTCTGCCCAGTGTGATTTCTTTCCATTGGCTGCTTCCTCTGAGGACATAATTGTGTACATCCTCCGTGGATCAGGTGGATCGTACTTTTCCTTGGGCATTCCTGTTGAGACAAAATGATAAATAATTAAGATATTATATACTGAGAATTCTTCAAAAGGTAATTTCTATTTCAGTTGAATTTCCTATTGGACCTTCACTCTAAGAGTGGTAAAGACTGCTACTAAATAGAAGAACACAGACTCCTGATGCTCCTGGAACGGCAGACGACAGTCTAACCCCCCACCCAAATTTACAAATTAGCTCTGTGTTTTCAAGTTACATAGGACTCCCAATATAAACTGCATTTATCACAACTAAGAGTAATGCTTTTCCATTGCCCTACATACATCTAAGAGCTTTTACAGCAAAGATTTCACCATCTTAAGCTGTCACATCCAAATACACACAGAAAGGCACAAGCAACAAGCTATAAAATTGCTTATATCAAAGAGAGAAATTCAACAATGCTGGCTCAGATCACATTTACAAACACATTACAAGCAATACTATGCAATTATTAAGCAAAATACTTTACAGCAATATTATAATACTACCCAAAAATACTCAATAAAGAAGAAGTTCTACTGCTCAAAATCATGAGCACATCTAGCTACCAGGTCTTTTAAGGCTAATTTTTTTTGTATCCCTGGACAAAGTAACTACATCGAAAAGCGTTGTAATTATACACAGAATAAACAAAGAATAACTGTTAGCAAATTAAACTACCAACCAGACTTTTTATCTGTTTATTGAATTTACTGGAAAATGTTTACTCCACATGTTAAATAAAAAAAAAACCCCAACAGAAAACCCCAAAAAACTTTCAGCTAGTTATGCATCTGAATTAAAACAAAGCTTTTAGGCACCACATGCTTACTTCAATGCAACAGCTCCTATACTAATTTACACTCCTCCTTCCCTTTCCCACTCCCACTACTGGTCAAAACCAGATTTCTGGAGTGAAAAGAAAATCCCCTTTAAAAAGTGAATTGTGGGTAAAAGGATGAGATTATAAATAGCAGCTGGGTGGAGCTCCTTAATGAATGAAGCCACTTGAGTACCCAGGGTACTGGAATCACAAAGTGTAACACTTTCTTCTTCAAACTAAGCTAATTAAAGGAGATAACACTGGATTATAACCCCTGGAAAGGTAAAAGCGTAACTTCTCCCTGCAAGAGGTATGGAACTAGTGCAGTAACATATGGCAAAGTAACATACAGAGCATATCTTCTGAAATTGCTATATATAATTATATGTAATTCACAAAGACCAATGCCATATAGGAACGCTCATTTACCTTCCTCGGTCATTTGATGCTTTCTCTTCTGCAGCTCCCTGAATTAATAAATATGTTCCAATTTCTCAAGAAATGAAGCAGGTATACTAGAGACAGAAATCTCATTCAGTGCAGAAACACGAGGGTTCCCCAGAGCACACTCAATCACATGCACTAATTAACAGCCTTGCTGGTACCAGCAGCGTATCGCTCCTCGCTACCAGAAGAGGATGACACACTTTTCCATTGGGTTTTGTTAATGTGCACTAAAACAATTAGAGATTTAAGAATCTGTGGTTTTAACGGTGGATCCTGGTGATTCCCAGTCCATCCATAGCACCACTCTCCCCTCGTTAGCGTTCCCGTTCTTGATAGTTTTCCCCTTCTCAGGGCTGCATTTCCCAGGGGACAATTCCCTGCTGTTTAGGATTACCAGGAGCAATAAAAGCAGCGAGTGCAGGAGAGCCTGCTGGCTGAGGGAATTGCTGCTGACCATTGGCATCACCAACACCGGCCGCACCAGGACACCGAGGACGCTGTCCCACCAACTGTTAGCACACCTTCAGCCATTATGCAGAGTTCAAGGTTTCTCAGGACCTGACAGCAAGGCTAAATTTGGGGTGTCTTTCACAGGCCATCATAAAATGCAAGCACACTACCTTGAACTGCATTTCAAACCTCCACAGCACAGAGGAGTTCAAGAAAATCAGTCTCTCTTACAAAGCACTCTCTTCTCCTTTCTCCACCTTCCCAAATCCAAATTTAGAGCCTGCTGAGCTGCTAGAGTTAACCATGAACGCTGGGGTAAACATCAGACTGAGCGGTAACAGTTTTGTCAGACTAAAGCACTTTTAAGGAAGAGCCACAAAATGGTGTTGAACAACCTTAAAGCCATTGAGAACTGCAGCTTTAACCTTTCACAACAGTCATTTTCAAAAGAGTTTATGCCACCCGTAATTTTGAGTGACGCCAACAGAGATGGTGCAAAGCACCACTGAGCGCTGAGGCTGTTACCACACGCAGTAAGGGAGCTGGTAAAGGAGAAAAGCTTTCTAAACAAAGATATGATGACATGGATACCTGGAACATACCCCAGACTACACAAATTTCATGAAGAGGACACTTAAATATGTTTGAATGCAAATTAAATTGTTTACTATCTTGTACCAGGTTACTTAAATTGTTATTTACGTTGTTCTAAAAATAGGAGAGCTTTAGAGTTCAAGAGGAGCATGGCTGCCCATTCCCGCCCAGGTCAGTTGGAGTTAAGACCGAACAGAGCACGGAATTGAACACAGAATTAACACCCCTTACCCCAAAGACACTGAGCTAAACGAGGCCAACAAGGTCACCAGCGCGACGGGTCTGTCACAGGGAACCGGACCTCGAGCCCCCAGCGCAGATGCAGCTTTAAGCCCTCGTCTGCACAGCGGTGCTGAGGGAAGGTGGTGGGACGGGGCAGGGGCAGGGCAGAGCCCGCAGGGAGAGGGGCCCGGCGAGGATGAGGAGGATCAAAGCGAGAAGAAGAAAAAACCTGAAGGTTGTAAAGTCAAGGGAGGGCAACCTGTGAGGAGAACAGCCGACCAAGCTGGCTAACACAGCAGGCAGATGGCAGAGCACTGGCTCTGGCCTCCCTCGGGAACACAGCCCTCACCTAGGGAGAGGTGCACCCGTACCGATGGCCGCCCGTCTCTCCAGAGGAAAGCAATGAGCACAGCCAGGCGATGGGACAGCCAAGCTGGGCCTTGTTTCAGACAGCTGTCCCGGAGGAGAGCCGGCGGGATGCCCAGCGGCCATGCGAGCGGGTGTGCTGTGCCACGGGACTCCCGAGGAGCCCCCAGAGACGCAGCACCCGCGCCATGGGCATGGGGTCAGGAGGAGCTGGGGGCCTGGCAAAGGAGGAGCTGCGCAAAGGCCAAGCTGGTTCAGCTCCACGGCTGGCTGTACAGGAATGAAGAGAGTTCAGACTGCTGCCCAACAAGACTTGAGACGGTAAGGCTCCTAGGGTACAGGCGTGGGTAACATGGAAGCTGGACTATTAGTAGTTAGTGCTCCAGATGACTATGTAAACTACCAATAAACAATGCCTCTAAAACGGAGAGATGACAGTCTGGAGAAACTGCTTTGAATGTTCAGTGTTGGGCCCCTCACTGCAAGAAGGACATTGAGGGGCTGGAGCATGTCCAGAAAAGGGCAGTGAGACTGGTGAGGGGTCTGGAGAACAAGTCTGACGGGGAGCGGCTAAGGGAGCTGGGGCTCTTTAGTCTGGAGGAGAGGAGGCTGAGGGGGGACCTTATTGCTCTCTACAGCTACCTGAAGGGAGGTTGTGGTGAGGTGTGTGTTGGTCTCTTCTCCCAAGCAACCAGCGATAGGATGAGAGGCAATGGCCTCACGTTGGTTAGGGGAGGTTTAGGTGGGATCTTAGGAAAAATGTCTTTACTGAAAGAGCAGTCAGGCACTGGAACAGGCTGCCCAAGGAAGCAGTGGAGTCACCATCCCTGGAGGTATTCAAAAAATAGGTAGATATGGCACTTCGGGATATGGTTTAGTAGGCATGGTGGTGATGGGTTGGCAGCTGGACTTCATGATCTTAGAGGTCTTTTCCAGCCTTAATGATTCTATGATTCTCTGATAGGGCAAGAAAGAAGAGTGATTTTTTTCCCCTGTCCTTCCCTTTTGCCATTTTTACTAAATTGGAAGATGGTGGGGAGAAGGATTTAATCCAAACAGGTAGGCGAGCAGGCTTGTTGAGAGTAAGCAGGAAGGGTTTTTAAAAAAACAAAAACACACAACATAAAATCCTAGAGCAGTTCTTAATTTCCTGAAATGCTTTCTATAATACCACAGATAAACTATTTCAAAACTAAATGTATTAACTCCTGTAGGCCAAGTACCATCAATTCTTTATAGTATTAGCTTTACTATAAATGTAGATATAAAGATTGCAACAAAAACTCTCCTAGAAACATCAGCTTCTTTCACATCAAAACTTAAAATTAGGTAAAGCAAACTTGCATCCTAAAACTTCATAGAAAACAAGGAACAAGAGAGAGCACCATAGGTTAATGTTCAGACACAACTTTATCTGATCAACTATTCCAAAATAACTGTTTCAATACTTACCAAGCAGCACCTACACATCCCAGTTACAAATGTGAGTACCTTTAGAAATACCTCAAGATCACTATGCTGAAGCATTACAACCCTGCTTTTGAAACCTCTTGACACATGTTGATGACTTCTTTTGACTCCCCCCCCACTTGATATTACTTATCACTAACGAGCTGATGAAACAAACCCCTGCAGCCAGGGCAAGGAAGTAAACAAAGCAGCACCACACCTGATCAAGTGCAGAATTACTCAAACTTCTTGCTACTTTAATTAAGAACAACAATTACACTACAGAAATCTACATCTAACAAAGTCAGAAGTTACAAGATAATTTAGGTAATTTTCCATTTATCAATGCAGTACAGTATTACTCACCAAGTAAATGACTTTTGCACCACTGAAAAATAGAACAGAATGCAATCTACAATACTTCCTATTAATTATACACCATTAAGTTGCTCAAGATTTTGTAAGAAAATGATAGCACATATGGAAGATTCTTTTTTCTTTCTCCAAACCCTAATACTGGAAACTCAGCCCAGACCATTAACTTGTAACCCCACGCCTTTAACCGTGCAACTCCCCTCCACGCAACCCTAAATTTTAATTTGAAAATGCATTCCGGTGACTTCCCCATACATATAACTGTTTCTTAAATTGACTGATATGTCTTGAATTCAAAGTTAATTTAGGATCCTCCTGGCACTCTCCGCCCCCCC
>Ga0065711_1028973_pt1 | contig 38203 bp, 17 predicted proteins | sample Hoacrofraction12_FD_59098 | JGI IMG/M metagenome (GOLD analysis project Ga0065711, IMG submission 59098) | Hoatzin crop microbial communities from Cojedes, Venezuela - Epithelial fraction 12 v2 (version 2) | ecosystem: Host-associated > Birds > Digestive system > Esophagus > Crop | place...
ATTCAAGACCAGGTTGGACAGGGCTCTGAGCAACCTGATCTAGTTAGTGGTGTCCCTGCTCACTGCGGGGGGGTTGGACTAGATGACCTCTAGGGGTCCCTTCCGACCCAAAACTTTCTATGATTCTGGGGTGAGGGCTGCTCCTGGTGAAGAGCTTGGGGCAGGGATCTCTCAGGCTGACCATGAAGGGTTTCCCGTGCACCTCTTTGCTTTGGGGGAATATACCTTTGACATGGGGGTTTCCCACCTGGGCTCGGACTTCCCACCCAAGATGCAGCAAGGCTGAGGGGTGAAAAGCCGCTACCAAGTGCAAGCAGCCAGTGCCGTCTCCTGCTAGGGCTTTTCCCTTGGAGGGTTGAAGCCCCTTGCCTGTCAGAACTTGGCAACAGCATCCCTCAGAACCTCTGTCTTTCCCTTGCCCCCTTAGGCAGCCCCTCTGACCAGCCTGACTGTTTCCCCATGCCCACCCATCCCTGGCCAGATCTCAAGAGCTAGCTTCTGCCACCCCCTCCATCTTGCCAGTTATGCTTCCCTTAAGCCATCCCCCTAGACATTCCTGTGGTAGCCCATCCCCCAGACAGTCTTGCTTCTCGCACCTTCCTCCCTCTCCCAAACCTCTGCCCCCACTCCACCTTTCCACCTCTTTCTTAAAGGCTTCTCAGAAACAAGAGATGGTGTCAGGGCTGTGTTTGCCTCATTCACTCCATGCAGTTGGGTGTAATGTGCATTTACTGGCCACTGGCAAGGAAGATCTAGCTCGTGTGGGAGGGTCCACAAAGTAGCCTGAGGCTGTGGAAACTGGGGATCTTGCTTTGAGATAGACAGCTTGCACCTGTCTGTTATCTTTTGGTTGCTGAACAGAAGACTGCCTAGAACTATCATCACTCTTTTTCTTTCAATTCCTTTCTAGCATGGTCAGTAACATAGCTCTTACATTCAACGTAGTAGGTAATTCAAAATACTCTGATTATATATTTATATAGGTGGGCATTCCTCGCTGCTGTCTTAATTTAATGAAGCTTTAAGAAAACCAATTCTTTCTCTTTTTCTCTGTTCTGCCTAGTCAGGCTTCTTTGAGAAAAGGCAAAAGCAAGCCTGTTAGGTAGATGCTTTAGTAGGGAAATTTGGATATGATGGAACTGTGTAAAAGCACAGTTTATTTATTCAGCTTTGAATGAAAGACTGTGATGTAGTCTGTACCATTCCGCACTGCAGAGCGATAATCTAATCTGAGATGATGTCTCTCGTATAAAACCTTGAAATACAGTTCCGCAAAATAGTGCAACTGAAGTAAAACTAAATACCACAAAGGTGGAAAGTTGTGCTGAGAAACCATCAAAAAGTTCTTTCTAATGTATTTATTGATGATGAAGTCTGAGTGATTATTCAATACAATCTGTCCTTAAAAGAATTAACTGAATGTGTATCTACTTTTATGCAATGTGCACTGACTTTGCTTTCCTCTGTTTTAATTTCTTCTAGGGCTGTCAGAATGAGTGCACGGCTGGAGGATGTTTGGGAGAAACAGCAAAGCATGTGACTGAATCTTTCAAGGTAAGCTGTTTGTTAACAGAGGAGTGTCTGAAACGTTTCAGTACATGGTGCCAGGCAGAATGTGCAACATAGTAGTGATGTGCAGGCGTGTATAGCTACTGCCACGCTTGAACGTTGTATTTCTGTAAGCTGCATTTGCTGAAAATGTTTTTAATGTAGAAATGAAGAATGTTACAAGAAGAACTTTAATTTGTTGTAGTTTCAGGCACTAACTAAACGGTTAGTAGTCATTAAGCAAAAATTAAAATGGAATAAGTGATTTTATTTTTAACTCTTATCTGCTTCAAAATTAGTAGAAATAAAGATTGATTCCTCCATTAAGGTTTTTTCCAAGCAAGGTCTATGTAACATTCTATTATATGTTAAACTTTGGCATTACAAATGGTGTTCAAAAGTAGGTTTTTCCATCTGGTCTCGAAGTTACAGAGCTAAGCATCTCAGAAGGACTCCACACCACAGCTCTGGCACGTAATCAGCACTGAACAAGCAAACAGGGCTATGATAATAAGGAATGCTGAGCAGCTGCCAGGAGCTGACATGAAATTGAATCCTTCTTTTATTTCTTTAATCTTATGCTTAGAACTAAGCTCAGTTAAGATATCCCTCTTTTCCTCTGCCTCCTTCCTGAATGCAGTGCTAGTAAATAAGAGCTCATTTTAAGCACTGTGTGGACACAGATGTCACCTTTTAATTTTCTGTTGGAATGTAAAGCCCGTCAGCATGTACTCCTTTGAATTCTACTTTCTGTCCTCATTCCCTCTTTTCCTGCTTCTCTTTTGCACTTGTTTTGCCTTTATTCCTTATGCCACACATCTGTCATTCTTTCTCCCCCTCTCTTTCCCTGCTGTACAATTTTTAAAAAGCCTCATCTATATTTTGCAGATGTTTAAAAACAGTACCCAGAAAAAGGTGACCTCGCTTGTGCTTTTTCAGCAGTTCCCTTCCTGTTATTGCTGACTATTGTCAGCAGAACATGAGAAGAAATGATAATGGTACACTTTGTAACTGTCATGTTCTTCCTTATTTTTGGGCAGCGTCACTGCTGTGCAATCTTCTGAATTATGCACAAGTAGTTATTTTCCTTTTAGTTGCCAGGCATTAACCAGATATGGAAAATAAATGTTGCAGAAAATGTGTTGGACTGCTCGATAAGATTTATTCTGATGCTAGTCTCATTGAAAACAGCAAAGAACTATTGAAAGTCCATGACTACAGAATTTTGCCATGTAGCAACACGCCATTTAATTTCTTTTTCCTCATTCTCAGCCCTTCCCAGTTGTTCTCTTCCTCATTTCTTTGCATTGTGTGTCTCTGGCAATTCTGCCCAAGGAGGAAGATTTAGGACAACTTTTCAGCCAGAAGGTCTGATTTGGAAAATGTTGACAAAAGCAGGCATGCAACCAGTTTTGCAACCCAAAGAATTCACTAGTGTGGAGAGCAGAGTTGTTTTGTGAATTCACCTTTAATAAATAGGCAAGACGGATCTCGGCAGATTCATTCAGTATACTGGTGTATTTAAAAACAAAAATTGCTTTACAGAGAGGAGACTCTTGTGTAACCACGTTGTGCTCTTTCCTTCCGCTCCTTGATATAGTCCAGAAGGAAGACAGACAGAGTGGCAACAGACTCTGATAGTGCTTGGGTTGTAGGTGAACTGGACATATATTAAAGCAGACTTAAGGCCGATTTAATTATACCAGCAGTCAAGCAGGTGCCTTACCAAAGCTCCAAATATTAGGTGGCACAAAGTCAGATTTAATCTAGTTTCCTTTCTATCGATACTTGTATGTCATCCAGAATGGCAAATCATTGTAGTGGAGAGTCTGTGTGAGGGAAAAAATATACTAGCAGGTGGGACAGATGGTCATAAAGAAAATAATACTAGAAAAAACAGCTGGCTCAGGCTGAAGTCTAATTTGCAAGTCCGTTCCTGCCTTATGGCTCTGTTTCTGAAGATTAGTTGCAGTCACCAGAAAACGGTATAGTTTTTTAGAAAATATTGTACTGTAGGGGGTTGATGTGTGAAAGTTATGATGGGAGTGTCATGTATTATAATTATAATAATTATTTATAGTTTCTTTAACTTCATTGTCAAATTAAAAAGAAAAACTTTGTAAATGAAGGAAAAAATAACACCAGACAAAGTGAAATAAAACAGCCTAGGTTCATTGTGTGGAACTTCACAAACACTTCTGTGGAAGACAGTTACAGTTACAATTTCAGAAACTATAGCTAATAATATTTCAAGAGGAATTGAGTTGACCCATGGGGCTGACTGTGATGAAGAAAGCTGCAATTTTGTGCCAGTATACTAGGTAATCCAAGATTGTGGGAATGTAGAAAAAAGGCTATGATTTTGTTTTATGCTTACATAAAACATATTGTTTAAAGTGGATGATGCCTAATGTTTGAATGCCAGATTAGCCCTCTGAAGACATTTCTTTTTAGAACACGGTGCTGTGCTTTTTAGGTAGGGTGAGTTGCTTTTAAGTTTACTGCAATTTCTGCCTGACTTGAAAGGTGGACTTGGAGGAGAATCCCTGTGCACTGGGAGGGAAGGAATGAATGCTACCTGCAGCTTCCAGCAAGCACTGAGCCCCTCTGCTAGCTGCTCGCTGTTTTCAATTCTCATGGTCGTCTTTTAAGTCAATAGGTCAGAAGTGGCACTTTGTTCAATTTAACTGCTACAGAACTACCTTAATTTGACTCACGCCTGCAGTTAAAAATCTCATTCTGACAGCTCTGTGATTTAAAAGATACTTAATGTGTCACATTTAGAGTTGACATAAGGCTAGTGATCGTCACAGCCAAGAACATCCAAGGAAACAGTGCTTATGCTAGAGTTTCCTCTATTGTACAGAACGTCAGATCTCCAGGATTTATCTACCCAGTTCCTTCCACTAGAGTGAAATCTTCCCCCCTCAACCAGCTATTGTTCGCACGTATTTATTGGTTTAAAAAACTGGCTGTGGTTTGTGACCGTAGCCTAAGAAGTTATACTTGTAGTTTTTGTGTATTGTCAGCACCGGATCTCTAGGAGGGGTGTATGAAGCCGTTAATGGAAAGTGCAGTCATCCTCTGTACCACTGCAAATATTTCAGAATGTTGAATCAATAAATGCACATATCTGGTTTTGGTCTTATATGTGTCTTTTTTCATTCAGTAATAACATGAAATAGTACAGTCATGTCTAAGGCACTTAATGTTTATGATTGAAAATCTGGTATTTATATTTTATTTATTTTATTATTATTATACAGTTTATTTAATGCATTCTTTCTGCTTATTTACTGTCACAAGACAGAGTGACTGTTCTTTGTGTAATGCAGCGATCTAATTCCATACATAACTCTAATTTGGTTTCTTTTAATGTGTATATTAGCTCCAACTTTCAATTTGTAAAACTTGGTTTTAAGAAACTAAAGGCATCTATGACTGCCTTTTCTTTCCCTCATGTTATCAATCCTAATCCAGAAAAACAATTTTAGTTTTTATGTAACTTTTTGCTATGGAATACATTTTCTGTTGGAGAGGCAGAGACATGGAATACCTAAAGAAGGTATTACCTATCCCTGTTATGTTTCTCTGCTTTAATGATCTGAAGCTATGTAGAATTAGTTGAGCATCTTAATGATGTTGAGCAAAGTTCAGTTCTTATGTTTTAATTTTTAATGGCCTATTTACAGTAACAAAGTGGTATGGACCTGCTAGGGATTACTGGCTAGTCTGCTACGCCTAAGCAGAATAAAGTAGCTGTAGTTTACAGGTGGATTTGGATTGACTTGCTAATATGACGACTTGTGGCAGTGGAATGACAAACGTTTAAGTGGAGCTTCTGTATCAGAATGGCTCTGTATGTTACTGTAAATAACCATGAGTGTTCCCGCACAGTCTTCTGCAGGCAGACTCAAGCTTTCCAGGATCTGAGCCAGTGGGATGTGAGCCCATGGCAGACTGGAAACTATACAGGCAGGTTAGTGCAGTGCTGTGCTCAAACTAATAATCCCTGTTGAGATCTTGGACTTGCTAGACTGAATACACTGCTATACCAATATGTTTGTGTGGCTTCCAGTTTGAATCTGGCTCATGTCTCACTGTGTGAGGTGCTGGATACAGGGATTTTTCTGCAATGATGTATGATTTAGTGTTCATTTTTTGCATTGCTATAATGTTTTAGAGCCCAAGCTGTGAACTAGCTGATGTTGTGCTAGGTATTGTAGAAATTACGTAAAGATTACTCCCATGCTGAATAAAAAACCAAAATCTTTGACAGTTTTTCCACAGAATCTAAAGCTGTAGTGTATTTTACCTCTGGACGAAGTATGAAGAAACTGAAAATTTATTTCCAATGCAGTCATTTGTGGTTCAAATTGAGAGACTGCCAAAAAGTTTTACAGGCGGTGATCTTGTTCTTGTACATCTCATCACACAGACGTAGTTGTTTTTTGTAATAGGACCTTAAGTTGCACGTTTTAAAACATGTAGCCTTTGCATGAAATGACTGTGAACTTGGTTGGCTCTGTGTGAAACGTACTGCGGCTGATTCAGATTCTCTGCTTTGTTCCACGTTCTTGACAAATAACGCAGTAGCATTAAAGACAAAGAACAGGTGTTAATCTTACCCTAGAAACATTTGAATTATAAATAAAATAGTATTATAGGAACAATCTATGCAGTTAAGATGTAGGTTAGATGTTATAACAGTATGCATCATACCTTGTTATTTAGTGCATGGTAAAAACAGTTGGAAAAAATCCTTTTTTCTGTAGAGAACAATATGCCTATTTTAAAAACAGTCTTTCAAAGGAAAACCTAATTATTGCATTTTCTAAGTTTACATTAATGAAACTACATTACTGTGATTCATTACCATGTTTATGCTAATGAAACTCAGGTGCGTCTATAATTCCTGCCAAATACAATGGCATAAAGGATTCCTTACTCTGGAAATTGGGAGAGGGACCAGTCCATTTTGAGATAGTATACAGATTTAAGCTTTATTTTAGAAATATATTTTATATGTGAAAATGTTGCTGACAAAGATAAAGAATAAACAATTCTCCAATACTGGTTTTTTTTAAAGAAAATTGTTCACCAAAATTTCTTTCTTCCCCTCCAATGCGAAGATTAGAAGCCTATAAAATAAAGAATAGTCTATTTTTTTGAAACATCTTTTCAAAATCTGAACTAATTGACTATCACATTGGCACAACATTAGATCTACATGGTGAAAGTACCACTCCTTGAAGAGTTTAGGAAGTACATAGCACTTGTGTGCTAATGAAAACTTGTGTTTTCATTTTCTATGAGCAGTAGGTAAAGTTTCTGGCATGCTCAGAGTATATGGATCAAGGGAATGCTGAACTGTTTTTGGAATGAGGACATATATGCATTGTAGTTACCACATTACGTACAAGGCCAACAAATATAAGGCAGTTTACATTATTTATATGTTTTCATATCTCTTCCTCTCCACCTCATTCACAATTTGTCATTTTCTACTGACATCATTAAATTATTTACCTGCCAAAGCATATGGGTACTCAGTGAGGCTTTTTGTCATGTTGCAGCTGTTGATTCTTCTGTGGTTTAGGGTTGGGGGGGTGTTAGGAGGATGCCTTGCCATTTTAAATTATATATTACATCCCATTTTAAATTTTGGTTGATCAGATAGAACATTTCCTTTATGTTTGCCTTAAGTTGTATGCGGAAAAATTTATTACAGAATTTTACCAATATCTTGATGCTGTTATGAGCAGTAGCTCCCCAAAATGTGTATATAGGAAAGCTGCTTTTATATAAGTTGTCTTGAAGCAGTAAAAGAAAGGCAAACAGTTGGAGGTGTATACGTGTGTGTATGTGTAATGTCACACAATAAGGCATCTCCAAATATTTTGTGTCGTAGAACCATAGGCCATTTAGTCCCTCCTCCCACTGAAAGTGGGACTCTCATCAGCACGAGACCAGGTCAGCTGTGGCTTTGTCTGTTGAGAGCAGTGCTGCACTACTCTCTTAAAGCAAATGTTTTTTTCTGATGTCCAGTCTGAACCTCCTAAGCTAAAACTGTGTCAGTTACCATTTTGTAGGTCATCTCTCTATAATTTCCATGGAAGTACATAGCTTTAGCCACTGTTAGATTAGGATGCCAAGCTAGAGGCCTATTCTGTCATTGTTATAACAGTATTTAGCATTTGTAGACTGGGCATTACTTTAGAAAAAGTCTTTCTGATTTTATTTTGATTTCAACTGAATCTATTCACTTAGCTTTTCATCGATGGCAATAAAATTTGCCTTTTGTCACATGTGGAATCAAAAAAAACCTGGAAAGTAATAATATTATATCACAGTCACTGCATATCACTTGATTATGCCTCCTAGCAGGGTGTGTATATGCTGCAGAATTACTTCAGGTGATTTACAAACAAAGATATTCCCTCATCTTCACCTGCCAAGAGGGAAACCAGCTACAGGACAGAGAAGATTGAGTGCCAAGGGGTTTCTGTGGCATTCTGTATCCACGCAGGCATTGCACAAAGTTATTTGAATATTCCTCATGATAGCAGGGCAAGACTGACTTACGTATCTGCTGCTTTCATTCCAGTTATTAGGAAAGTATGGGTGTAGGTCACAGTAACGATCAACCCACAGTGCACTTGTGGGGGACCACCCTGTTTTGCTGAAAGAGAGAAGAAAGCAAGCCCAGTATGTGTTAATGAATGTTGCAGTGGTGGTTGGTTGCTCGGAGAAAGTGGCTTTCCTGAAGGAGACCATGCAAGTTTCATGCACGTGTGGAGGGTACACTAATGAAGCTTAGTATTGCTGATGGCTCTACTTGGCACATCAACGTTTCTAAATCAAGCTTGTTATCACTGAGTAGTAGCAGTAGTGTCACTGCTCCAGGACTGTAGTAGCCAAGAAATGCTACTGAGCAACAAAAAGTTCTTAGTGCTATGAAAATAATTCACCAGGCTTCTTCCATGATATGCTAAAGGATGATTTCCCAACAGTCTGCAAGTAAGTTTCTTAAGCTATCGGGAACCCATCTCTGTTGTGGCATTTGAGATCCGTGGCAGCTCTGTTCGGTTTTAGCTTGGTGGCAAGCAGTTCTGTGTTACTCTTCAGGTAGGTAATGTCCTTCAACTACATGCAAGCTTTTAGCAAATAGGTTTTCTAAGCTGTAGTAGAGAAACCGATTGTCCCATTATCTGAAGCTGTAGGATTTGCAAATCAAGCTACTTGTGTTAAGCAAATAACAGGAGCTTTTAGCTAAGATAAAAGGAAGATGCTAGAAAAACAGCCAGAGGATAGTTTGGCTGAGTTGATTTATAGCGCAAAGAAAGTGGTGCTTTATCTTAAGCTCCTAGTTAAAAAGAAGATAAAGTCAGTGTCTGTAAAAGCACGGAAATTGTGCTAGAGTTTCCAAGTTCCATTTGGCTTGTCTAATTTTCTGGTTTTATATTTCCAAGGTGAAGAATCGCTTTTGAAACGTAGGGCTTTAGCACCAGCCAGTGATTCCCAAAGGAAACTATCTGACTCAAAAACTTATAAAATCCATGGTGTTGATACCTATTTCCAAGAATTCTTGAATTTTTATGTCATCGTGATATCAAGCCCCTGGATTTGATACTAAATGTTTTCTTTGCTGAACACACATGAATAGTAACTACAATTTAGGAAGAGAATTTAGTCTTTGTTTCATAGGATTCTGTTTGCCTTTCTGCTTGCTTTTGAAATTACTTCTATACCGTAACTTTCATGAACTAACAGCCCAGAGAGCTAGAAGAGTTTTATCTTAAACCTGTACTTGGTCCCTGTTTCTAGGAAAGTACTGATTGGAATGAATTGGCAAAACATGGCTGTTTCAGTAGCAGATCAAACATTGAAATTCATGGCAATTTGTAAGTTTACCTTTTGTCTACCAGAGTGAGAGGGAGATGAGATAAGAGAAAAATTAAAATTTCATTGACTGAATGTTTGAAATAGTTCCTGTAACCGCTGTGTAAGAGATGGTACCATGAGAGCATTTTATATTCCCCGAAGTTTTTGAAATTCTGTATGAAACTATAAATTCGGAATGCCTTCATTCCATGAATTCACTTCCCTTCATGTCTGCAAGCTTATTAAAATCAGGGTAAGAAGATTTAATTGCTCAGGACTTGGACATGTAAGATTATGATTCTATTCCTGGCTATTCCACGTAACATGTTTGTGACTGGCCAGGCTAGTTAGCTGAAATATTTCTAACTTGTTTGTCTGAAATTTAGGTTTGCAGTTCATTTCTTCCTTCAATACAGCTACTTCTTTAGAAAAGCTTAGAAGTAAATATCTCATTTTTTGTTTCACTTTCTTCATGTGAAATAGAAATTATGTTTCCTGAACCCAGGAGACAGCAGTGTCTTAAATCTTTGTGGACCAAATTCGTAAGTTTAGTTTTCATACAGCATTATTTGAACATCTAAAATACTGTGTTGCTGTTCAAAATGTGATGTTGGTGAAATGTCACAAATCTCTCTATTCCAGTTTTGTGTCACAGGCCAGTGTGAGCCCTCAGCTTGTGTTAAGCTCAAACCTTCTCCCAGGCAAACTCTTTCTAAAAATGGAACATCGTGTTTATGCTACAATGCAGAAATACAGTGGTTGTGAGGCAAGGAGCAGCACAGCATCAGGAATTGCATTAACCAAGCTGTCAGATCTTTTGAGAAGAAGCTGTACGTACTAGTAGTGAATAATATGAATAGTGTAATTAGTTAATGTGTTCCATTAGTGAAGAATGGTCCTTGTTTTGTATTTATGGAAATGTTTGAGTATGAGTCTATGAGAGGACTTTCTGTGCAGGCAATTGGGCTATTAAAGGATTGCAGTCTGTGATTTCCCTTATCATTCTGCATGGAATTGCTTCTTTCTAATCGGAAGGCCAGGTATGCCTGCATGGCAGACGTGAAACGCAGTTGCATGGCCAAAGAGGATTTTTGTATAGCTAACTTGACCAGCGGTAACAGTAAGCTATAGCAGTATATTTTTCAGTACAGTGCAATGACTGCTTTAAAGCCTGCTCATACGTCTCCCTACTTACACTTTCTGATCACCCCACTTAATTAACTGGAATAGCTGTTAGCAAACAGAAGTAGTTTACGGGACCAAAATGCAATAATGTGTCCGGTTTCTGTTCCTATGTTTAGTAGGGTTATCGGCATCTTTTTGGTTTATATTTTAAAGAAGTAGTCATATTTGAAATATTTTATATAAATCTTTGATAGATGAGATACTTCATGACTGGTTTTTGTAGATCTGAAAATACCATTAGCTGGAGTAGGAAAGATAGACCCCTTAAAATCAAATAGGTGCTTTCCTTAAGATTTCCTTAATATCAGGTAGAAGGTTTCATTAGGATCTGTAGAAACCCCATTCCTTAATCTTCCTTAACTTTAAAATGTATATCTTCTGAAACTTGTGTTAGTGGAGAACAGACTAGTGAGTAAGGGGCAACCCCCCTCCGCCCCCCCAAACCATTACTAGTCCATTTAATTTTCCCAAAGCAGTAGAAAGGAGTGAGGCTACAAAGATTTAGGTGGTTTTTCCTCCCTTACAACACAAATTCCTACAAAGCTGGAGGAAGGGGTCTTGATTGACTTAAATGGGCTTTGGATCAAATCAGTGGGAGTTGGCATAGGGCAACATTTCAGCAACATACGGAAGAACTCTTAAAATTTGGTTAGTGCCATTGAAATCAATGATATTATGTGTTATCTAGGTGCTTGCGTGTTTTGTAGGGCAAAATGGGCTTCTTCAATGCTTTCTCTACAGTCTAGCCAGACTATAGCTTTCCAACATTTTTATTTCCCTTCTGGTGCATTTTGGGGACTGCATTTTCAGCTGTGCTGATGCCCTCGGTGTCCTTTTCATTCTCTAAGGCAAGAAATTTACGTCCATTCCAATCACTTATTTGCTGTCTTGTCAGAGCAGGTTTACTTCCCTGCCAGCTGCTCCAAATCAAACATTCCTGCATCAAAGTTGAAGCATCAGTCACATCAGGGGAAAGGTTAAAGAAGGCAATGTTTTCTTCCCATTGCTTGCAGAGTGTAGGAGAAGCTAATTACTTGGTTTGACAAATATTTGATAAATATCTGTTAGGAATAGTTTAGGTAGATGCCTTGCAGAAGATGGACTAGACATAGTCATTCCAGCTGTATTTGCTGTTACTTCCATGAATGACTCACAACTGATTCAGAGCCTTGACTCCCTTTTGCTTTGTCATTTGTTCTGTGGTTTATTAACCAGTGCACGGTAAACCCGATACAATCATTCCAGTGCAATTACATGTGCTAATGTATTCCCAGATGAAGTCTCAGGAAAGCTTTATGTTGAAAGGTTTCTGGGTATTCTCTCTGGAGTTGCATAAGATATTTTCTTATATGCTTCTCTTTATTTTTTTATAGTAGGAAGATTAGGGCTTTCTTCCTGCTTAAATCTTAATATATCTTCGCACGCTTTCCATTCTCAAGCCTCAGGCTCTGCTATAAATTTAAGAGAGTATTGATGGTAAAGGGATTATAGGACATCTTACATTAACATTACGTTTTATACTTACAAGCTAGTAACAGATTTCTAAGAACTTATTTAACTCTGTCTTAGTCTGTTTTGAGTTGATATGACTCTTATTATTTTTATTGTTTGTACTATAGACTTAATTTTTGTGATCAGAGACATACAGGGCTTAGCCCTGTACAGAAAGCAATAGTCTCTGCCCCAAAAAACTAGAAGTCTTTTCCAAAGAAGGTGGGGATGAGAAAAGAAACAAAACCACAGACCCTGGTTTACCCAAGGCTTGTAGGACATAAATCCTCTCTTTTTCACTCAAATAGATGCTGCTGTGGTGTCCGCTAGTGATTAGTGGATTAAACTGAGAGCTAGTAATTCAAACAAACTAGACAAAAAGAACACTTGCTAGAAGAGATTGCAGTTGGTTTCATCTGCTGGAGCAGTATTCAGCATTTCTATCTCTAAGACAGGGTTAGGCATGGGCAGAACAGGTGGTTGCTTGTTTTGTCCCAATGGAGGAGAAAAGTATCAGTTGCTGTAACACCACACACAGCCTCCATAACCTTTTCCTGCTTTCTAGCTGCACAGCCTAGCACTGCTGCTGTGTGCTCAGGTGTCACTGGTGGAGGAGTTGGCATGTCATCCCTGATATCTCTCAGAGTTTGACAATAGTTTGGCACAAGCCTTTTTTTTTTACGTGCAGTGGTAGCTGTTAAGCATGATTCATGATGTCTGCCTGCAGAAATCAGGCCCATGTGATGAAGGCTCTTCTTGGATCAGGTTGCAATTCCCTGTGTGCTGCTCATAGTAGATGCTCTACAGGAGCAATTACGTGCAATATATAGTAGCCTGAACCCTGCTGTATGAGGCTGCTGAGCTGCAATATCTAATGGATAAGCTTCTCCAGCCATTTAAGGTCGCTGCTCAGGTTATCAAGAAAATGGAGGCAATCCTCTGCCGCCTGCAGCTTGACATCTAGAAAGTGATGGAGCTCAATGAGTCACAGGAGAAAGGTGGTAGCTTGCTCATTGGCTGCAAGGCCAAAAAAAATTCTTTAAGAGAAGAGAGGGTTTCAGCTTCCAAAGCTGAATTAACAAGCCACTTTCTCCAGCGTAGTTAGCATCCTCAACTTAATTGCCCATCACTGCTTCTCTTTGGCAGTGCAAACCTCTTCTCGGTCTGTCATATAGGAGGAGCTCAGGCTCAGGAGGCCAGTCAGAAGGTGTTTTGGGGTGACAGTAGCTGCTGCAGCAGAAATAATGGCTTGCTGAGATAGAGATGTGTGTGCTGAGGAGGACCCAAATGCAATGCTGAGGGTGCCACAGCCGTAAGGACTGAACAGCAGGAGAACTACATCCTCATCCCTGGAGCCACCCTCAAAACCATTCTGTCGAGTCCCAGCCTCATTCTCTCCAACTCCTCCTGGCTACGCTTTGTTACCTTTCCCCTTCGTAGTAATTCCTCACGCTCTTTGTAATCTGTCTCCTTCTCAATATTTCCTCTGCTCCTGCAACCACTTTTTGCTGTTCACAAGTGCAAGGGCAAAATAAGCTGTTCAATTTTGCCTGTGCTTCTGTGTCTGTTATTGCATCAGAAGGCCCTGATCTTTCCTGGGATATTCTTACGAACTCAGCATAAATAATACAAAACAATAGTTGCAGTTACTTTGTGATCTTGAATGAATCACCTTGACTAGAAGTCAGGGAGGTTACTTATTTCATCAGAATAGACTACAGTCAGTCTTGCTGAGTGGATGTTAACATTTTTAGGATCTCTGCTGAAACTTGCTGTTATAGTTAGGCAACTTGTAAGGTATTTCACAGCTGAGGCTGCCAGTTCTGTTTTTACTCAAGTAAGTGATAGAAATACTTGGCCCAGCACAGCATTTAGAAAAGTATAGGTATGTCAAATGAATTACACCTGTTACAGGCATCAGTCTATTGCTTATGGGCTAGTAGTTTCAGTGCAGTGAGAATAACCACACCCAAGGATGATATGGGAAGGCATTGGCAAAACTGGATGGAAAGAGTAGAACAAAACACGTACTTGCCACCTGCACCTACCTGAGACAGCTCTCTAGGGTAGGAAAGGTAGGAACGTAGTAACGAGAGTCACAGCTCTGGCCAGAGGCTGCTGTCAGCTTCAAATCCGCTTAAGGCAAAGGCTGGGTAGGATAAGCATTAAACTGACATCTTGGCTAGAGGCACTAGAATGTCTTGCTACAGCTTGGTTAAAATTGACACTGACCAGCACGTCACTTTTAATTTGATCTAGCTCATAATTGACAAGATCTGTTTTGATCAAATGATGAATTTTAGTTTCAGGAGGTCACAATGTATCTTCTTTGCTTGGGCTGGGTAAAGCTTCGCTCTGGAAGAAGTCCTGTTGGAATCAGCAGGCACTTTTCAGATGAGGGGCTATGCAAAAAAGTGCATCTGGTTGGGACAGTGGCTGTTTGTAGATGTAGTGTTGCTATATAAGCCCTGAAAATCAACAGTATCCGGCTGGCTTCCCCACCACTCCCTTCTGCCTGCCACAGGCAGGGCAATCTGGTTCTTCCTATTCCTTACCTGAGTGCCCTGAGCAGGGACCTAGGCACATATCTGGTACGTACTGTACTGCTGTGACATGCAGCGTGCAGGGCTGGAACTACATCTTTGTCAATTTACTTTAGGCAACAGGGACTGAATAGCTGCACTCAGCAGACTGTGTGCCACATTCTTTCTTTATCTCCCTTATCCTTTTTGTTCCTGCATTTACTGGTTTTCCTTCACGTTTAATGGTTTTATTAGGCAGCAGCGTCAGATGGTGCTTGAGAGCACGTTCATAAACAAAGCAAGCAAAACACAAACCTGGCTGAAAATTGCTCTTTGTATTGGCAGGACAAACAGCGGAGATTTGGATGGGTGTTAATGCCAATCCCTAAGACATCCTTAATACTGCTTTCAGGGCTGGGGGCATGTTGACAAAGGAAAGAAGTAAACTGCTGTTTATAAAGGTCATAGGTGATACCATGGTAGCACTGCAGGGATTTTTTTAATGAGTTGTATTAAAGTAATAGGCATTGATACTTAATCAGTACTGCTGGTATTAGTCACCTGGTCTTGTTCTGCTCTCTGTGAGGGCGCTTCCGAGCATCTGGTTTCCCTCCTGCTTGTGCTGCTTGAACAGCATCGCAAATCGCTGGGGCAGGACTTCAGGGCAAGTTAAGCCAAAAGGACCTGAGGAACAGGTGAGGTGTTATGTAGGGGGTCTTATCACTCAGGGACCTAGAAGAGGTTGAGAGTGCTGGCAGTACTTTGTGCTGCAGACCACAGTGTGGGACAGAGCACTCCAGGGTGGGTTCTCCAACTCCCACCTGCCCTGCCATCCCCCTCCATGGAAAAAAAGACTTAATGTATTGCAGCACTTGATGGTGTCTTGACATACTGGGATTCTGAAAGATTCAGTGGCTTTTGCACACTGTTACCTTGCACTAATTACTGCTTGGTAAAAAGAAGGAGAAAAATACAGTAGGATGAATATGGGGGAAGAGCTTAAGAGAATAATGGCCAAAAAAAAATCTTAAATGCATCTCCTGAGAGTTTAGCAGGATTATGAGGATCAGGGAAATTGCCTTTTTGCCTGTTTCATGATTGTTGCCCTACTGGTCTGTGCACTCTTGCTTATATTTGAGGTCTTCCACAGGCTGTTCCTGCTGTTTGAAGGAAGTGTTAGGGGTCAGGTGTCGTACCTGATATTGTTGAGGCAGGTGTTTGCAAAGTGCCTGAATGAAAGCTGGTTTCCCTAAATGCTGAAGGAGGTGGGAAACAGCAGGCAGGCTCCTTGTTCAGAGTGCGCAGCTCCACCAAGCTCTGTGGTCCAGAAACTGTTTGCTTCCTTTTTGGGTAAGCATCACAGCTACCTACCCCTCTAGACTTTCTGCCTTCAAGGGACTCAACTTGAAATCCAGTCCAGTGATTGCTCTTTCTGACTGCAGAAAGTCCCCAGTCCTTGTGGCTGAGAGCTGTGCAGTGTGGGCTACTGCTCTGAGCCATAGGCGCTGCTGTGTGACCACCCACCACGCAGGAGCACCCATGAGTGAGTGCTTGGCCCATCTTTTATCTGTAATAAGCCAGCACAGGAGTGACTCTGGATCTGGGACCCTCTTTGTATTAGCCGTTAGAGCATAACGATGTGCTTGGATTTGATTCGCGTAGTTTTACTATATTATCACTCGCATGACAGAGACTGTCCAAGGCTCTCTTGAACCTCAGGTCTCCAAATCTGGAGAAATATCTTTGGTGGCATAACTGGGTCAAATAAAGACCAACTGCTCCCAAGTGAGCGTGTTTCTTCACTTGTGGCTGCAGCTTCTGCTCCATCTACGTGTGCTTGCAGGCCTATGAGAACAGCCAGTTTAAAATCCTGCTCCATCCTCAAAGTAAAAGCTGTTTGTTAACTCCAGTGAGCTTAGCAAACTGTTTTATGGTGCTGCCTTTCAACTAAGTGTGCTACCACAATAGAGGAAGTGAAACTGAGGCGTAAAACCAGAAATCAGCACACTGATGGGAGCTCTAGGGGACGAGACTTCATATGATAGTTCTGGTTCCCAGGCCAGTTTGTCGTAAAGATAATTAGCTCAATGAAAATGACGTGAGATGAGACAGAAGCCTTGACTTCAGGGAGAGCTGTTAATACCACTGGCAGTAGGAGTTCTTTGGAAGCTGTGCTTCTGTCCAGAGATAAAGTCAAGGATATAACTGTGTTCTACCTCCTCGCTTAAGCCCCACTGACATCCTGCTCCTGCGTAAGTATTTTCCCAACCTGAGTCTTGCATTGTGAATAGTTACAAACACTCCTCTGTGGCTTTTATTTTGATCCATGCTCTTCTGAGATACCTTCTTTTCCAGAGCATGTGAAAAGTGTTGTCAGGTAAAATACATTTTGATTTTCAGGACCTAATAAAGTAGTGCTTTTCCCATTGGAGCATACGCTGTCAGCAGGATAAAGGGTACTCTAAAGAGTTAAGAAAAGTAATTGTTTCATCAGATTATGTATTAGTTCAACCAGGCTAATGCACTGTAATATCTAGACAAGCCCTATAATTGGAGATGGTTTCAAACAAGCTTTTAGCTATTCATGTGCTCCAGCTCTAAGTTAATTTCACATCTAAGCCATTAAATAAAACAAACAAACAAACAAAAAAAACCCCGAAAAACCACAAACCAAAACCAACCAATCAATAAAAAATAGGCCATTCATTAAAGACATCTTGTAAATCAGGTTGTTTACAGACAGGGGTGTGTGTGCTCTTTTTCAAAAGCTTGGGACTATTTTTTTCTCATTTTGCAAAATGCGTGCTGAGTCTGAAGAGTCAAAGTCCGTGATCTGTCTTGCAGAACCACCTTTTTAGTGCATGTGCAAATCATCTGACAGTAGTCTGAAGTATCTGCACTGCAGTCGATTCTGTGTGTACCCAACATAGAGGAGTAAGGTTTCACTTGGGGATCTGTAAGAAGAGTCAGTAGTTTTTCAGTCATGTTAGGAAGGAAGATGGAGCTTTGACTACAATTTTTTGTCGAATTCTTCCTTGCCTCTCTGCCCAGCACAGTTTAAATGCTCAGATGGCACAGACAAGAGAATGAAGAGGGTGGATCAAGACTCTGCCCACTGCATAGCCCTCTCTAGTTAGCCCCTACCTGTGCGTAAAAGGGGAGTAATGTGCCAGAGATCCTGCTTTCCTTCTTCCTCTGCTGTCCTTTAGGATGAGTCACACCTTATGAGCTATTATAAAGAAAGTTAACTCTATCCTAGCCAAAACCAGTACAAAAATCTATGCTGCGTTTCTGCAGCTCGCCATGGCTTGTAAGAGACAGTCTCCACAGTTAACCGTGGAAGGAAGCATTTAGCCTGCTTTGCTAATGGGACCTTTCTAGGAAAATACGAATCTGAATGAACAAGCTAGCGTGACCCAAGTAATCTGCTGACTCTGATATGTCATACTGGTTTTATGCATTAAAGGAATATCAGCGTAACTTTTCTACTTAGTTATGAGGGAGATCAGTTTCTGATGATCAGCTTGTATTCTGAGATACAGCAGTTGAGTGTTTCTGGAACTTGTATAGATGTGTTAATCTAAACATCCAAGAAATTTTCATCTGCTCTTTTTCTGTTTTCACATCTTTTACTGCTTCCTCCACTTAACAGTGCTTCAATATATGCTAACTACTTCTGGTATAAGCAGCACTGTGTATGTGTGTGGATACACAGTGAGAATACTTTGCCAGCTACTTAGAGCAGCTGCCTTTAATCATTCTGTCATTAAATGTCTTCGCAGATAAAATGTTGCATTTGACAGTGTTCATTGATGCAGAATCATTTTGAAATCAGTCTGACTTAATTATTTTTATACACTTCATTTTTGTCTTCATGTGCCTTCAGGCTTCAGACTTGATTATCACCCCAGCTACGACTTTCAAGGAAAAACCAGACCCCAGTGGTCTGGTATTTGGAACTGTATTCACTGATAATATGCTGACAATTGAATGGTCCTCAGCTTCAGGATGGGAGAAGCCTTATATTAAGCCGCTTGAGAACCTGTCGTTGCATCCAGCCTCCTCGTCTCTGCATTATGCTATAGAAGTGAGTACTGAATTGATTTGGAAACTGCTATTTGGTTTCATGAGCTCTTGAAGCCATAGCTTTGTAATACAAGGACTATTACTGTCATAAGTTTATTAGTATTGAGTTACATTTTGTTTTATTAACTGATGTCCTTCCAGAATAATTCCATTCTTTACAACAGGGGTATGTTTATGTTGCTATAAGTCAGAAGCAACTCTGGCCTGTGGATTCTAGCTCACTTATCTTTCTAGCCTAGTGAAGGTGACCTCTTCCTTGTGTGGCAACAAATTCATTTGAGAAAGCATTCTAATTCACTGATGATGGATCACTTCAGTTACTGTCTCTTATGTAACTTAATGAACCGCTGGATAAGACCATGTGAGATTCCAAGAGTAGCTTTAACTTGGGCACTGAACACGCACTCTGTGAAAGTTATTTTAAGCTGTTTTAAAGGTTCATAGCTTGGATTGCAGGACAGACTAGACAGATGCTTGTTAGCAACTCCAAATAAGTCTGGAGAGCTCCGAACTACATCTTGACACATTCAACATACGCAAGTGATTTAAGCAGAGAATATACAACAAGGAACTTTGGAAAATGAAATGTTAAGTCGGAAACCAGCGTGGTTAACTGTTTCCATGCTTAGCTGTTTACTGTCGAAAGCTGCCTTTTGTGTCTCCAGGGCTGCTTTGGCTATACTCATATCTGTGTGAGAGCCTCAGTAGGGCGCGTATGCTGAAATGGAAGCCTGCTTCTCCTCCCACTTCTGGGTAGGTGGGAGTGTCTCCACTGGAGTTAGTGGAGTTGCTTGTGCTTCTTTTATTATTTCTTTTCATTTTCTTTTTTTTTTTTTTTTTTAATCACTAGTATAAGGGAAGGATCAAGCTTTCCCCTGCTTGTTGTGCCTCAGCCCCTGCCTTCGTTTTTGTTTTTTTGTTGCTGTTTTTTCCCCATTTAATCACCAGGCCTCCAGAGGTCCTGTGTAAATTACAACAGGACCCTGTGACTTAGGCTGCAGCTCTTGATCTGCCCAAGAAGTAAGAAACCACGCTGGAATCCCAAGTCTGTATTTCATTCTTAGTAACACATTGCTTTAATGATCAGCCTCTGACCCAGTCTGAAATTATTGCTAATATGAATATGCTCTTATATTTTTCCCATTTTTTTTTTCATTCTTTTACCCTTATTGCATCACGTTTCCTCTAGCCAAGAGGACAGACAGAGGAGAATCTGGTGCCAATGCTGTGGCTCAATGAATACACAGTGGGTATAAAAAAAATGATGAATTTGGCATTCCCTCCCCTTTCTCCTTGCCCTCCATGATGCAGTGTGATAGTCTGGATCTGATGAACTCCAGATCCAACTCCTGTGATGTACAGATGTCAGATAACATTGTTTGCACACCACTGTAGCAACCAACCATCAAGCAACCACAGCAGTTGCTTTTATTCAAGTTGAGCATTTCTGGAACACATCACTCTCTCCCTTTTCAATGAGTGAAAGGTTTTACTGAGGTCTGGAAGGTTAAAAGTATTTATTTTTGGAGAAAAAGGTTTAACAGCTTGAGAAGGCTTTGTGTTTCAGTAATGATATGATTCTTGCTTCTCTCAAACCATTTCTCAAATCTTAGTAGTAACTTTCCTTCCTCTTCCCTCTCATTACAAGTCCTGTGAATGTGTTTGGGAGAAGGGTGGGGGGAATCAACTGTTCTGTGATAAGAAAGTAGCATTACAGAAATATGGTATTAGTTAGTAACTGGCCCAATAAAAAGCATGTCAAAGTATCAACCATATCACCAGCTATGCCATCCTTTATTAAAGTTAGAATTTTTTTCTTGTAGCTGAAATGTCTATCCTAGGGACAGTTTATTCTTCAAAACTGCGTACAAAGCTTTTAATATAGTTGGCATTGCCATAGGAATAAGATCAATTTTGAAGGCAAAAAGTTTTGGGTTCTAATTCTGGTTCTGCTATTTAGTTGGCATGTAGCCTTAGGACAATTGCTGGGATTCCTGCAATCCAGTTACAACCCAATTAAAATTTGTCATGTGGAAGGACCTAGCTCTGTCATGGGACTGTACAAAAGCTTTCTAAGCATCACATTTCACTGATCTTTATGGCAAAATGACATAGAATTTAACAGTAAGGAAATCTTGAGTATTCTGCTAAAATTACTTATACGTAGATACAGGATTCTTTTTTCCAAATAAAAAACCTGAATATGTAGACTTCCAACCAACCAAGAAAGTATTCCCAGACTTTTTTCATGGAATAGTTAGGAGGAGAAGTCCGAGGAGACTGACAGCAGTGATGCAGTTCAATTCATAGAATTTATATTGAAAATTAATGTACAAAGAAATGCTTTAGAAAATAAATTCTAAAAATCTGAACTCTTGTCTATAAGCTGAAGTGATCCTTTAATACTTAATCTAGATAATACCTGTATATATGTATATAATGTGAGCTTATACAATACATGTGTTTTCTGTCTAGAACTGGAAATTATCAATCTGTAACTGAAAATAGCTATGGATATTTTGTGGGCATATGTGTTTTGCTGTGGTTAGGAGATGCTGTAGAGCATTTTGCTGGAAGGGCACTGGTGGCATAAGGGTTTCTGGTAAACTGATTGTCGACACCAGTCATCCGGAGTCTGCAGTTTGATGGGATAATTTTGAGTAATTTAAGTTTCCTGTAAAGTGTAGATAAACCTTTTTCATGTGTTCTTCCTCTAGTGTAAGGCTGATGCATCTGTCTGTCATGCTAGCTAAATCCCCTTCCACAACGTAGGGGTATATGGGGGAAATAAGTGATCAAGATTTTGCTACTACAGCAAGAACTGCAACAGAGTTCACTTAATTAGCTGATTCTATGCTTCCTACCAAAATGCATTTTGGACAAAACCCTAAAAATTATTAACATATATAATTAAATTTTATAGACTCTTTTCCATAAGGGAGAATACTGTTTTGGCTGAGCCTTAGGTATCAGTCAGGATGTGAGGGAATAGTTAAGTCAAACACATGCAACGAATTTTAATTGTTGTAACCAAATTATGAAAAATATGGTTATCACTAAGTCCCCTGATAGAGAAAGATATATATGAAGCATAGGCAGGTTGTCTTTGTAATACAAACTTCATAATACTACCTCACAGGAGTGCATTGTAAGGATTAACTAGTTAGCATTTATGCTTTGAGTGAGTCCTGTGAGCAGGACTTTTATTTCCAAAAAGCGTGTTCTGCTTTTGCACAGATCATCACAGGATAGCGTGTCTCAATCATTATTTGATTTCTTTTCCCTCCTCTTTGACTTGGTAGTTATTTGAAGGAATGAAGGCTTACCGAGGAGTGGATGGCAAAATCCGCCTGTTCCGGCCAGCCCTCAACATGGACAGGATGGCGCGGTCAGCAAGACGAGCAGCTCTGCCAGTACGTAGCCAAGGCATCTTACCCTCCTGAAGTCAGAGGCTATTTTTGTTTTCAGAGTGCAAATCTCTGAAGCTTCGCGGTAGTGTAACACTTATTGAACACTCTTAACTCTTGAATAGTTCAGTTAAACTTTGTTAAGAGATCTTATTCAGTGAACAGTTTTAAATGCATTTTTCTTTTAAATCACAACAGTGTTTTGCTGTCTTTGTTGTCTCCTTTCTGCCTCAGATGTACACAGTCTATTTCTGAGGGGTGAGCGCTGTTCTGCAGGCATTTGCATGCAGACAGCTGGTGAAATTGTTCTGGCACTGATGTTCTTCCTTTTCTTCTTTCCACTTCAGTTAAGTCCTTCAGCCTCTGAGTGCCTTCATTCTTGGTCACGCTAGCAACTTAACGCTGCTTTTAACAGTTGTATACTGTCCAGTGAATTTCCTCCCACATTCATTAGCTTTATTACTGTAAGAACTTTGCAGCTTTGTAAAACTGGGAGATCTGGTGGGTGCCTCGGAGTTATAACCCAAAGCACTCTTCTGCAGAAGAGGTGGTGCCATAGCTTGCAGCATACCAAAGTGAAGGTGTTGGCTGCACAGGGAGTTCTCCCATACGCATCAGAGGCAAGAAGGGTCAATGGCTCCGTTTCACTATCTCAGGAAGATATTTTATAGCAGCAGGAGGGCATGTAGGACAGTAAATAAAAAGGCACAGTGGAAAAGACTATGGGATTTTAAATTCTGTAAGAAATTAACTCAAGGAAGATGATGTAGTCTTATGAACCTCTGCGGTTCACTCTGTGAACCACTCGGTTCACCTCTATGTCACTGTGACATATCCTGATGACGTATTCCCCTTAGCATAGGGATTTATAAAGACCACAGAATTCAGGCTATATTTCTGCATTTGCTTTTCTTCCTTTCCTTTTCCTTACCAGTGTTTTGACCAGAATGAGCTGTTAGAGTGCATCCGGAAGCTCGTGGAAGTAGAAAAGGAGTGGGTCCCGCACTCCACCGCTGCCAGCCTGTATATCCGTCCTACCTTAATTGGAACTGAGGTATGAAACATTTTTTTTCCCCTCTTAACTTTTGTGTATTTAAGCACGAGGCAAAAGCCTCCATCCATAAAGAGAAACATGGAGCAATCGCTAGAGAACGTATTACAGTTCAGGGGCAAGTTCGTCACCTGTAGCTCTACTCCACAAATGTATGTTGAGCACACCACCACCTAGTGGGCACAGGGATTCGTGGCACCGAAAGGAGACTTCTACCAACTATTTGGAGTGGTAACGGCAAAATTTAGACTAACTTTGGTTTTGTAATGAAAGATTAATTCTTTATGACATGGCAATGTATGCCTTTAAAATAATAATCATCCAGAGAAAATGTGAGGGGAAGGAAATTTCTGTGTAGATTTTGTGATTTCATCTCATACCTCCATCCTGACCTTAGTCAGGAGATTTTGGAAGATTCTACCCAGTAAATTAAGATGACTCTTCTGAGAGAGACTTTTAGCAGAACTAAGAACAAGTTCTTGTTTCAGTTTACTCTTGAACCCAGGTAAACCTGACCTTTTAAGAGGCTCCTTAGCAACTTGGTATTAGTGTGCATTCTGTGAGTTCCATGTGGATGTGAGTCAAGCCTATAGTATTTATAAACAGAATTAGAAACAGTGAGTTGATTTTATTTTAATTAAAACTTTAAGGTTTTTTTTTTTATCAGTGAAAGAGACCTATAATGGTAGAGCATAGGACAAGGAAGCTAAAGAATGTATGGTGCCAACTAGGCAAGTTACTCTTCTGCAGTATCCACACCTGTAAGTAGTTACCATACACGAGCATTATACATTTCACATGTGTTCTAGGACTCTATTAATTTAATGCTTGTAAACTAGTTGCAGATTTTCAGATGGAAGGATCTCCACCCAGTGACTGTAAAGTATTAATACTAAAAATTGATTTTTTTTTTTTTTTTCTCTGATAGTGTTTTTTGGAAATTCTTTTGTTGTTGATCTTAGTTTCAGGTTAGCCAACATATCTGGCCTTTCCACGATGTCATATGTTGTCTCTGTGTTGCATGTCGTGCTAAAGTTTTATGAATGATCACAATTAGGAAACCTAGTCAACACAATCTTTTGAACAATAGTGTAAAAATCGAGGAAAAATATCAAGATCTCAGATAGTTAATCTTTCTCTTGTTAAAAGTTTTGCTGAAGGACTAAGGTAGAAAGAAATCAAAAGAACCCTCTCAGCAGCAGAGAAAGGCTTATAGGAATTTTCCAGTGGTTCCACTATTACGTTATTATTTTTCCTCACACCTCCCAGTTTCGCTTCACATGCTTTGTGCACAGTGTTTTGCTTAGACCTTTGGTCCTAAACGTTTAAGTTCATTAACTTTTTTTCAATGGAGACCTAATCTTGGAAACCAAGTATGAGTTTGTTCTTTTTGAGACTGGTTTCTCTGAATGGAGAGAGAATAGTAACCCATTCAGCTGCGTAGAAGATGCCAAGAATCATGGGCAACCAGATGGACATAGCCCTGCTTAAGTGGGGGGGCTGGGCAAACTGATCTCCAGAGGTGCGTTGTAACCTCAATCATTCCATGATTCTGTCACTCCTGAGCTTTGCAAAGCATGATACAGTCAAGCAGAGTCTCCTAGCACACAATTCAGATTATGACAAGTGCCAGACGTTTCACCTTTAAGTATTGATGGTGATGACTTGAAGTGTGAGAATCCATCTCTCAGAGAGAAGGGGGGAAAGAAAAGTGATACATTCCAGGTTATTTCCTGTGCTCTTATGTGAACCATTTCCAGCAGGCAAATCGTTTTAGCTTGTCACACAGCTGTTCACAGAGCCAGCACTCAACTCTACCAATGCCAGTTCTAAGCAGCATTGACCAATTCTAATCACTAATGCAGTTGACAGTGGTTCCTCCGCTGTTGTTATTATGTTGTTAAGGCAGTGGCCCTTGTCACTCCCTCCCCAGAAGGCTTTCAAAGCTGCTGCTGTGATTAATTCATATAATTATATAGTATCTTGTTAAGCTAATTTCTGAATTCTCAAAAGCTTGAAGCTTGTTTGAGAAGATTAGAATAATATATAGATAAGTGAAACAGCTGTAAGTGAACAGTGACAGTATGTAAAATTAGTGTTATGTTGCTTGGTTGGAGGGGGAGTTATATAAATATTTTATCTTCATTGCAGCACTTTGCATTATTATGGTAAAAGCACTCTCATGCTGCAGGTCATCTGAAAGCAGTGTTTCGGAAGCTAATTGTGCAGCATCTGATGTTTGGAGTGAAGTATACCAGTAACTCTTGATTTGTTTACATTCCTTATCTTCAGCCTTCCCTTGGAGTGAAGAAGCCGACTAAAGCCCTACTGTATGTCATACTGAGCCCTGTGGGCCCTTACTTTGCAAGTGGAAGCTTTAATCCAATATCCTTATGGGCAGATCCAAAATATGTGAGAGCCTGGAAAGGAGGAACAGGGGACTGCAAACTGGGAGGGTAAGAAAACATATTTCTGCACCTTCTACAGAGCTCACAAAGGAGATTTAGTTTTTAGTGACCAGCAGAAGTAGAGGTATTAAACACAGCAGTTAAATAATGTACTATAACAAAAATTTCAGAATTGTACTTTGCAAATATTATTTTTAAAGTTCAGTTAAATATTTTTGTCTGGATATTACAGCTAAATAGACTATTTGTAGAGGCAATTTTGCAGCATCTCAAGCTGAGGAACTGGACCTGGAAGATGTCCATGTAATACTTTGGCTGTTCCCCTTGCATAAGTTGTCACTAAATATATCACTTCTATGATGCAGCATTCAGTATAGCAGCCTGCTGCCAACTGGGCAGTGAGCAGCGTTGACTGCTGACCTCCTTCCTTGGCAAACTGTCCTGACAAGCCATCTGCAGGTAGCTATGGGAGTGCGGGTGTGTAAGGGAAAGCATGAGGCAATTATCTGCATTGACTTGACCATAATCTGGCAGTTTTCTACTGAACTGGGCTAAAGCACCAGTTAGAAACATAATTTTTAACGTCCGGGGACTTGACTTGTAGAGCGAAGCTGCTCAGGACTTGACTGGAGCAAGCAACTTCGAAGTGGCTAAATAAAAGACCGGATTATACATCCTTGGTCTTTGGTTTAAATGAAGCTGATGATTGTCTCTACCCAGGTGTTTCTCTTCTAGGCAGGAAGTTAGTAGTTGTCAAGTGCTGCTCAACTGAGCTAGAATAATCAAAGGGCAAGAAAACAGTTGTCCTTCATTCAGTCTGATGTTCTGAGACATTTACTGTTTGTTTGTGAGTTTTTGCTTAGTTTTAGAAGTATATGAATGGTTTCCTGTGTGTCCTTCATAAGAGCTGTGAAAAAAAGGAATAGTCTGGAGTCACTACTGACTTGTTTTGCACTCAGAGGTGAGAACTTAATTCCAGTGTGGTCAGCACTTAGGGTTGCTGACTTTGGGTCCTGATGGTTGTTGAACATCAGACGCAAAAGGGGTTTTCCTTCCCCTCAAAGCAGCTGCAGAGTAAATGCATACTATTCAGTTAGGTTCACTATGTAGGCAGTGTTTTAGGAAAACAGTTGCTCCTCAAGGATGTGGAATTCATCAAGGCCCATCTGCAGCTCCTGAAGCTACTAATTCTGTGAACATCTTTTACTAGAAAACGAATAACTCACCTCTGGTGATTTTTGTGTTCCAGGAGGTTCATTTGACATATATGACCCATCTGTTCATATGACATATATGATATGAGGTAGATGGTCTTGTTTTTCTTTTTTTGAATCCATGAGCTGGATGGGAATTGTTGTTCTCACTCCAAGATGCCAACTGCTAAATAAATATAAATGCTTTCCTAAGGTGTTTTTCTGGACTTTCTAATCATTGCAGTTAAATGGAACAAGAAGTATTTTAAAGACAATTTGGATTAATATGTTTGAGCTGCGGATGCTGTTCAGCCCTTCAAAGTTTTTGGGTTGTAGATACAAATGATCTAGTAAAATACTAGTAGAGTACTTCCAGTGAAAGTATTCCAGGGACAAACAGTGTCTGTGCAGAGCACTTGTTCATAAGGTAGATGTGTACACAACCTTGCATGGAAATGAGAAAATACCCAACCAGATACTTATAACTGTTTGCGCTTTCTTTCTGTCTCTGGAAGGAATTATGGTTCTTCTATTTATGCCCAGCAAGAAGCCCTGGAGTTAGGCTGCCAGCAGGTTTTGTGGCTCTATGGAGAAGATCACCAAATAACTGAAGTCGGAACAATGAATCTGTTTCTCTATTGGATAAATGAAGATGGAGGTATAGTAACACAAAACATGAAAACTTGAATAGAGTCAACAGTTGGGACTGCAATTCACAAGATGATTATTAGAGTGGAGATATTAAACTTTTTAATAAAGACGATTTGACAAAGGAAATACTTATTCTTTTCTGAAAACTAATAGGTGATTGTTAGTTATACCACTGTGAAAGAGGAGATTCTGGAGCAGCTGTGCGTACTACCTGCTGGTAACATACTAAACTGTTGGGCCAGTCCACATGCTCAGAAGGGTAGAGTCTAGCCATACACAAGGTCACGCTTCAGGTTTGCTGTCAACTCTAGCAGCATGCTTGATCTTGAAGGAGGTGTTGGGTCAGAAACAGCGCAGACATACTAAAGACACCTTGTGGCTGAGTAACTCTTCAAACGCTGTGGCTTTGGGCATGAGTGGTTCCCATCATCATTTTCTGGCAAATGAAGTGTTTCTGAAGCACTGCCAAAAGTATTTCAGCATCCAGCTAATGAAGAACTCAGCTCTTTGAAGAATTTGAAGTTCTGTCCAGTGGAAGCAGAGAGAGAAACATGTCAGTCAGTGTTCTACATCAGTAATGCTCAGATGATGCTTTCAAGATATACCATCATTCTTGAAGCCATTTTTAGCTCTTTGTACCCTCAGTCATCCCTGAGCAATGTAGATGCTGATTAGGAAACTATCTAGTTAATAAGCAGCCAACTATTTAGGCATTTCAAGAACACCCATTGGGCATGCAAGCATTCAGTGCTTGAGAAGTGCTAGCTGCACCTGAGAACTGGTTCAGAAGACTACATGACTCTGAGTCCTTAAAGGATTGAGCCAATGAATAGGCCAGTGAATAAAAGGACACCTCCTGACTGCCATGAGTGCTGGCCCTCCATGAAAATTGTTATCGAGTCTTTGTATGGCAGCAGATGTAGGGGTCAGACTCTGATTTCATCATAGTGCCATGGCTACCCTCGAAAACTGGGGTTTTTCTGACAGTCCTCAGCTGCAGTACAGAGGCAGCACGCTGTGGGGACAGCAGGGTGCTTTGGGTAGTGTAGGGTAATGGGAATCCAACTACTTTACTCCCACCTCCAGTTTCATTACTTGTTCTTCTGCAAAATCTTTACCGTACTTGTAAGAAGAGGGATGATACTCCCTGAGTGTCGAATGAGTCTGTGAAATCTTGTGAATGAAACTATAAATATGAGAAATCTTGTAATTGTGGTTACAGCAGCAGTAGATTTGTCAGTGTGGCTAGGTGGCCAAATTCACGCCTTGTGTGACTTTACTGGAGAGACACAAATAGAAATTTTGGCTCATTCTGCCCAGGGAAGGGACACTGAAGGGGGGACATAATTAGAATTCGATGTTCTCATTGTACTTAAACCAGGAATATGCTGGAATTATCCAGCGGCAGCACTGTACAGTTCCAAACATCTGCCAGTCACTGTGTTACCAGTGTATTACTGAATAGTGCTATTGTGAGGTGGCCATAGCAAACAACTTGCAATTCATGCCACCCAAGCTAACTGTATACAGACAAACCTGCCATTTTGGACAACATGGTCATTAGTAGCGTTGGAGCACTTTGCTGTCTCCTAGGGAGTTGATTAATGCTTAATTTATGATACCTTTGGTTGATAATAGCTCTTGCTGCCAATGTGTGTCATCGCATACCTGCCCGTGGCTTTAGATTGTGATTTTAAAAGTGTTTGCCATTACGTCCTGTCATGTCACAAAGGATACTTACTTAGGCTGTGGTTTGGTTTTGTCATGCAAATTCTGCAGCTGAGAGGGATCTAACAAAAATAGTGAGGCACAAATTGCAGATCATCATCAAAAGGAAAATGTCCTTCTTCATGTGTTCAGAGGTCACTGCAGAGTATTCGGAACTGCTCTCCTTGTTGTATAACAAAACGAAGACCCAGCCCAGCAAAGCCTAGATGTGTTCAATGAGAGCAGGCTTTTCTTGCAAGCCTCTGCTATATACTTTGTTGCAGGATTGTGACTGAACATGACACACTGGCTCGGGTGGCAGGAGGAGCCTGGTAAAATGTTTCTTTTGTGACATAGAGGAGGGAGTAGAGGAGGAAACTACTCAATCTGTGGTAAAATGACATGTTCCATGCTGCTCTTGTATGCCCACTGCTGCTCTGGGTGAGGCTTATGATATGCCCAAATCTGGATCCTTGCTGTTGTATAAATACAGGTGTGTGTTGTTTCATTCAACAAATACTGTTTATGATTTATGTTCACAAAGTGAAAATTTTTGTCGTCCTATAGCCCCTTCAACTTGCCTCTTCACAGCACATAAAAATCCCAAGAGGCTGTTAACATTGAAACTTGTTTCCTTGAATAATGTCTATTCTTCTGCCTAGAATATAGGCTTGACTTTGTGGAAAACCTTGAATTTTAAACATATGTCCAGCCTGAAGGTTGCTAACTATGAAATCTGTGTGCATTTTCCAAAAATTCGGTTTCTTGAGGATGATTTGGAACTATCTGGGCTCTGCATCTAGCTCAAATGTTAAGTAATGCTTGAATGCTACTCACAATGCCTTAATATTTTTGTACTGTTATTAAAGTGGGGATTAATAGGGCCCGCTTCAAAATAGCTTACATAAATTAAAAATTAAATATGTTAAAAGGTTCTCTGGAACAGTCAGGTAAAATATCAGGCAAGTTTGCTTAGTTGTTCTGTAGGTAGAGGATTATCTGTGCTGCAGAAGTATCTTTTATGAGTAGACTGCTAACCAGATAAGGCTCATACCTTCTGCTGTAACAGAAAGCCATATCAATAGCATGGAGGAGGAGAGCAGCAGATGAATGAGCTGGCAGACAAAGAAAAACAAGGGAAAGTAATTGAGGAAAGTAAATCGACAGACAGGTGAAGATAGAGTAATTGCATGAGGGGACAACAGAAAAAAAAACCTGAGGGAAATAATGAGAAAGAAATAGAAAGGTCCAGAACAAGCTGGAAGCGGAAGTCAGCTATTAATAACAGTGAAATCAGGCTTTCCTGTGTTCTCCTCGACCCTGAAGTTCACTTGATATCTGTTAACCACTTTTGTAAAATGTATTTTGGTGAATTTCTCAGCGTTGTTATAGTGTGACTAGTACTGAAGGCATCCCATGTTTGGAATCCTAGCTTCCATATGGTCATGAATACAGGTGCATAAAAATGGAAACTTTGTAATATGCAAGACCTCATTTTAAAAATCGCTTTAGATGCTGATGGAGTTCCATTGTTACAGCATGCCTGTACCATGCCTGGCGTAATAGGGTGCTGGACTGATAGTGCTACTACTATAACAATAACAGTAGTCAACTGAAGAGAAACTCTGACATTTTTCCTTCAAATGCCTTCCTCCCTCTTTTTGCTACTATACATTTTAAGGCTTCTAGCCCATCAAAATAATTCAGAAGGCAAATGGAGTCTGTGAGCTCACAGTCTGGTTTTTTGGAGATGGACAAACTGAAGTCGTATGGAGCCTGGTTTGGCATCAGTTCACAGAGACGATGAGCTTTTTGGCATGCTGAGTTGTATAGCATTGTCATCTCTGCCGGATACCAGGAAAGCAGATGTTCCTTGGGTGGCCCGAGGCTGGTAGGCATCACATGACAAAATTCTACAGAGCAGGCTCTGTGAAACATTTTGAGACTCCCATGCCCTGTCTGCTCAGTGCTGTTTAGAGGCTGGTTTGGCCTGGCACCTTTTCAAACTAGCTCAAATCAATTAATATATGTTGTTGACCTTGAACAGGTTCTGGCCAAGACCTATGGCAAAATCACCAAGCAGAGAACATTGTCTGGTGTGTAGTTCTAATGTTTGGTATTAAGCTTCACATTATTTGAAGCTTTCTGTTAGAGGAAGGGGATCACTTGTACATGACTGGGTCACAAAAGCAGAACATGAGGTTTTCAGTGTTCAGAATCCGGTGAGCCCTGTGGCGCGTGGAAAGTTTTGAGGTCCTCTTCTATTGATAGTTGTCCCAGAATTAGGACCAGACAGGCATCACAATCAGGAGTGGTGCTAGACAGACTCCAAAAAAGGAAAGCTATTGTTCCTAACTGCACGAGAAAGAAGAGACCACTGCTGTACTGAGGAGTCTGGGGTAGGTTAGGGAATGGCACTACTAGTTAGTCAAACTAAAGCAGAATGTACAGCCTGTTCTAGGGCAACTTTTTTACACTTCCTGTCATGGCAGTTTACATCTATTACTTGTGTGTGTATGGATCCTCATAAAAGGAACGTGGAAGACAGAAAAAAAATCTAGTCCAAATGAATAAATCCAGGGATGGCTGCATTAAAAAGTAACAGACATTTCCTGAGAGAATGGACAGCGAGTAGCAGATTCAATGATCAATGCCATTTATTTATCCTCCGTTTCCTCTATCCCACCCCAGCTCCCAAAGCCTCCTCTTGCAGAGCGGGAGAGAGTCCATGCTGTAGTTGGTCTGGAGCTGTGCATGTGCTGGCTGGCAGGCAGTTTGTGCACAGAATTATCTAGCTGCCTGTTGAAAACAGAGTATTCAGCATCTGAGGTTCAACCTACTCTCTCAGTCCAAGGGTCAATATCGTGTTTCTCTCCTCTATCCAGCTGCAAGGTTTCACAGGACCTATAGAAACTTTTTTAAAACAGCTTCTCCTTTCAGACTGGTTCAGACAGGCCTGGCTTGAGTGATCTTTTGTGGGTAGGGAGAAGGGGACATAACAAAAACATGAAGAGATATATCTTGTTCTTTAACGTGACCTAGGTAAAAATTAATCAAGAACTTTAATGGTTTGTGGATTTAATGAGCAGGATAGTATCCTTATAAGATCAAGAAAGATAATGGATTCTCGTTGGTAAGAGAAAATGGTTAGAAAAAAGATATGAAGAGTATTACTGAAAGACTGTGGATGTCTTCACTTCTCAGTGCAAATCTGAGACTGTCTTAAAAGAGCCTGGCTGTCTGAAAGAGTAAATGTTCAGTATTCTCTGATAATAGAAACCCCTGAGTATGCTATGTGATGGTTTAAAATGAAAGGGATTGTTTAAAATGATAAATATGAACTCTGATTTGCTGAAAAGGTCAAATGGAAGGACAAAGACTACGTACAAACTTCTGTGTTGTAATTTAAGTATTTACCAAGTATGGATTACCGTTTATTTACCGTTTCATTAGTTATGTTAGATGAACATTTATCTAATGTTCTTTTTCAAAAGCAAACAAGAAAAACAAGCTAACAAATCAAACTAGTTAAGTAATTTGAATTGTTGGTGCTTTTGGAGTTTTATTAGGAGTGCTCTTTTTTTGTAAAGAGAAAATTAGGGGAAAAAAAGGATGTCCACTCTAAGACAAAAGATCATTAAGGAAGTCTTCTCTCAAGCTGCATTTGGCAAGCTTTCCACTGCCTTGCTTGTTCAGTAAATAAGCGTCAAAATTTCCGGGAGATGTTTAATATTAATGCTAGGAAGCAGGTATACTGAACCCCATACTCCTAAATTAAGTAAAGCAGTTCAAGGGAAGTCATGATCTGCCCTGGGATTGTAAGGTGTGGCTTTCCCTTGCACCTCTCTATTCTGAATTTGAAGGCTGGGTCATTCAATGGTTCCCAGTCGTAACACAGTGAATCCATAATACACTGAGGAATAAAATCTACTTCTAGGCTTTAGCCATATATTTATTAATGTATTAAATGTGGTTCTTCCTCACCCACTGAAGTATAGTTAAAATGTTCCAAACACTCAACAACAGCTTATTGAAATTGAATTTCTGTAACTCATGTTCTTATAGAACTCTGGTAAGTATTGCATCTTACTGTTTCTGATATCACTCAACTTCTTTTCAATTTTCATGTTTAGTGTAATATCAGTAAACATTATTTTTGTTTCTTTTTCAACCAGTGTTTCTATTTCTTTTGTGTTTGACAGAAAATGAACTGGCAACCCCACCTTTAGATGGCATCATCCTTCCAGGAGTGACAAGACAAAGCATTCTGGATCTGGCACGCAACTGGGTGAGTGTTTTGAGCTTGACAGTAATGGTTTCAACTATCATGTTGTAACATCGATGAAAGTAAGCATTCCTGGTGCTCAGTATCTTGAAGTTTAACTGATCTGGTCAAATCCCTTAACCTAAATGGGAACTAAGTGCATGCTAATCCATAGATTCCCAGCAACATCATCAGAATACCCACACCTGTCACACAGAACAATACCAAGCCTGTTAAAGTAGCTCCATATAATATTTAACATGAAAATTCTCATTAAATCTACTGGTACCAGCAACTTAAAGCAAGGAAACAAACAATTACCGTGCATGACCACAGCTATACTTCAGTCATCAGCAGCCTATTTCTCCACTTAGTTCTCATGGTTCCACCCTTGTTTCTAATAACTAGCACGCAGCCTAAAATCCAGCCACAGTCTTGAAGTCATCTGTCTGCTTCCAGATTCTAGTTCTGTAATGTCGCCATCCAAGTACTTATTTGGACACTTGGGACTACCTCCTGTCTTGAAATACAGCAGACTGTTCTCTCTGCCTGAACTGCATTCAAAGGTTTTATTGCACCTTGGATAAGAATACTATACAGCCCAAGGCTCGTCGAGCCCAATATCCTCACTACTGGTTTTGGCGAGCCTTGTGTTTGTGGCGGAGTAACAGCAATAACACGGGCATGTGTGATACTTTCCCCTTGGTGTTAACTCAGCTTCCAAACATCTGTAGCTGAAAGATTTCCTGAAATACACTTCACAGTTACATCACTTAAATCTAACTTGCAGTGAAGAAGGCTAGGCATGTACTTTGTGACACATGTGTGCCACTTGTTGACCTGCACTGAATTCTTATGTGTCTTTGTATGTATTGAGGCTCCCCTAGTGCAGATATGCCTGCACGCTTCTCAGTCCCGTCTCCTTTACAAGACAGACAGATATTCCCAGCTGACAGGACTTGTGTGTGAGATACCGCACTCACCTCAGTCCTCTTGTATAATTAGGTGTCTTCTGCTCTCACAAAGGTTGTTCTCTTCTTCGTGGCCTCCTTTCCTTCACCGATCTGAAACCCTGCTTACATGGTGTCCCTGCCTCTCTCTTCAAATACTATCGTGTGCAGAGCGCTAATCATGTTTTCTGCTATTGTAAGCATGTCTGTTCCATCTTAAAAATCTTGCACATAGAACAAGCGCTAAGCCTTAGTTTGGTCTGATAGGACAATAAAGATCACATAAATACATGAAAATTTCAAAGTTTGATGTTTATTTTTGTTCTTTAAACATGTCGCCTCAGACAATTGCCATGCATTCAATTAGTTGCTATGCATTTTTCAACACTTATAGAAAGTAGAACATTTCCTATGCTAAGACTATCCAATGTGAATTGCTTTACTCATACCTGCAGTACAGTTGATTTTTTTTATATGACAGCTGTGTGCAGGCTACAGTGTGAAATTTCATTAGGGATTAAAGAAATGTATCACATCTAGTTGGCATTATAGGTGGAATTAACAGAATACACTTTGCTTAGGAATTCTGTGAGAGTGGGATGCAAATCTCTTTTGACATAACTGAGTAATTTTTGTGTGAACTCTAGCATGCTAGAGACCATGAGTAGTCAGATCCTGTGTTACATAACCCATGTCTAATTCTGCTGTGTTATTCCTTAATGCAATATTGATATCCTGTAGCAAATCAGACAGAAGTGCCAGTTAGTCATCAGCATTGTATCTGGCAAGCCTCTGGCTTCCTTGAAGGTCATTCTTTTGATTAGAGTCTATCTTGTGTGATACTAGGAGGTTTGAAAAGATCACGAGATCACAGCCAAATCTTGGCTGGTTGCCACTAGGCTAATAGTTCTGTTAGACATGTTTCAACATGGAAAACAAAAATACAAACCATTTTTAAACTTTTTACCATTTTTATGGTTGATTCTTCTTGTGCAGGGAGAATTCAAAGTGTCTGAGCGATACATCACCATGAGTGACCTGACAGCTGCCTTGGAAGACAACAGAGTAAATGAGATGTTTGGTGCTGGCACAGCTTGTGTTGTGTGTCCTATCTCTAAAATTTTATATAAGGGCGAGGTAAGAAAATGTTTCTCCCCCCCCCTTTTCTTCTTTATTCAGAATTTTATCATAACTAATTGCAGCTGAAGCAAAAAACAAGTGAGATAGAAAAGGAGTGCTGCCAGAGGCTCCTGGAAAGATGAACAATGTCAGTATGTTGTTTCCCAAGTGAGTTACTACTATGTTCTCAGAAGAGAACTTTCCCTCTCGTCTTCTGGGGATGTTTAGTAGTTAAAATCATAAAATCTCAATTCCTGGGAAAAGGAAAAAAACACCCAATTCCCAACCTGTTTTGAAAATATAGAAAAATATTCTCCTGCATTTCTTTCACTGAACGTTTTTTCCAAAGTTAAGACACCTGGGAAAGGTGAGGAGAGGACCGGCTTTTGTAGGGAACCAGATTCCTGAGCCACTACATTCTTTCCTTCTCAAGTTCATCTTTTCTCCACCTCTCATTGCAGGGAACCTAGCTCTTATGTAAGAGCTGTTTCAGGAGGGTGCACAGCTGCTTCCACCTACTCTACACAATATGGGAGATTTCTCCTGCATCGGTGGAATTCCATAGTCATTCAGCCTGTTAAGCTGACTTGATGCTATTTAGCCAGCACAAAGTTATTTCAGAAGGCTGGATTATTGTAGCTACACCTATGGATGTGCTTTGTTCCATTAAATATGACAAGTACAGTAAATGTCTGTTACATGATAGTTCTTGAATTAATAAGATGGAATAGAATAGAACAGGCTATTTCAGTTGGAAGTGATCTACAATGGTCATCCAGTCCAACCCCCTGACCAATTCAGGGCTGACCAAAAATTAAAGCATGTTGTTAAGGACATTGTCTAAATGCCTCTTCAACACTGACTGGCATGGGGCATTGACCACCTCTCTAGGAAGCGAATTCCAGTGTTTCACCACCCTCTCGGTAAAGAAGTGGCTCCTTATGTCCAGTCTAAAAGTCCCCTGGTGCAGCTTTGAACCATTCCCACGCATGCTATCACTGGATACCGGGGAGAAGAGCTCAGCACCTCCCTGTCCACTTCCCCTCCTCAGGAAGCTGTAGAGAGCAACGAGGTTGTCCTTCAGCCTCCTTTTCTCCAAACTAGACAAGCTCAAAGTCCTCAGCCGCTCCTCGCAGGACATTTATTCCAGCCCTTTCACCAGCTTTGTTGCCCTCCTCTTGATGCATTCAAGGAGCTGCACATCCTTCTTAAATTGTGGGGTCCAGAACTGCACACAGTGTTCAAGGTGAGGCTGCAGCAGCATTCAATACAGTGGGATAATCACCTCTTTTGACCGGCTGGTTATACTGCGTTTGACGCACCCCAGGATGCGGTTTGCCCTCTTGGCTGCCAGGGCAGCCAGTATCAAATGTATTGATATTATCAGATGCTAAGATAATATGGGAGACATCAACATACTGAGTGTTGATAAGTACTATAAATGTACCTGTTGTGTTTATACACAATATACTTTGAAATGAAATACTGTATATAGTGTTTCTGCTTTTGCCTGTACAATATTCCCTGCGTTTTGGATAGATCTTTTGGATAAGCCTTGTTTTAAAAACAGCGTAATAATTCAATTTATCTAACTTTTCGCTGGCTCGGCATGCCCTCCTATAAAAACATTGCAACAATCCTTGCCTACTTGTAAGGAGGGCTAGAAAGCCCAATAAATATTTATTAAAATTCTTGGTGACCCTAAGTTTTTCACATATAAATATATATAAAGCTATTATTATATGTTATTCTCTCTTTCTCCCTCCCTCCCTCTCTCTGCTCTATTCTTTGTTCAATGTCAGCATCTGCACATTCCAACCATGGAGAATGGACCTCAGTTAACAACCCGTTTCCTGAATAAGCTGAGTGATATCCAGGTAAGGTACTTCCTCTTCTTTAACTAGATAAAATAATGAAAGGTCAAAATTTTAAAACATCAGAAAATAGTCTTTTTAATAGCGGTGCTATAAGCACCATTATATAATAATATAGGCTATTTTGTTTGGTGTGATTATTATACAATTTTTTTTTTTTTTCCTTAAGGAAGTATGATATGGATGGAGAGTAATTTATTTTTTCGCTGTTCATCTCGGAAGCTGGATGAGAGTTATAAGATACGACTGTGTCCTGCTTTTGGCTAAAACAGAACTGATTCTCTTTTGGTCAATCTTCCTTACAGCTAAGCTCTTCGAAAGAGAACCAAAACCAGGACATACTGTTATTAGTGAAATCCAGTACTGTTGTTACAGGTTCCTTTTTAAGGGAAAATATAGATGAAGCATCTTAATAACTGCGATTATTGATTAGTCTACATTCATTTGTAAAGAGATGGGTGAAGAAGTAAGCACTCACCAGGTGCAGCCAGCTGATACCAAGTCTGTTTCTTGGCATCTTTCCAATCACAGAATGGTAGGGGTTGGAAGGGACCTTTGTGGGTCATCTAGTCCAACCCTCCTGCCGAAACAGGGTCACCTACAATAGGCTGTAGAGGACCTCGTCCAGGTGGGTCTTGAATATCTCCAGAGAAGGAGACCCCACAACCTCCCTGGGCAGCCTGTGCCAGGGCTCCGTCACCCTCAGAGTAAAGAAATTATTCCTCATGTTCAGATGGAACTTCCTCTGCTTCAGTTTGTGCCCGTTGCCCCTTGTCCTGTTGCTGGGCACCACTGAAAAGAGTCTGGCCCCATCCTCCTGACACCCACCCTTCAGATATTTATAAGCATTTATAAGGTCCCCT
>Ga0065711_1028974_pt1 | contig 38202 bp, 22 predicted proteins | sample Hoacrofraction12_FD_59098 | JGI IMG/M metagenome (GOLD analysis project Ga0065711, IMG submission 59098) | Hoatzin crop microbial communities from Cojedes, Venezuela - Epithelial fraction 12 v2 (version 2) | ecosystem: Host-associated > Birds > Digestive system > Esophagus > Crop | place...
GAACATGAGGAAGAACTTCTTCCCTCTGAGGGTGACGGAGCACTGGAACAGGCTGCCCAGGGAGGCTGTGGAGTCTCCTTCTCTGGAGATATTCAAGACCTGCCTGGACAAGGTCCTGTGCAGCCTGTTGTAGGCAACCCTTCTTCGGCAGGAGGGTTGGACTAGATGACCCACAGAGGTCCCTTCCAACCCCTACCATTCTGTGATTCTGTGAATGGAAGGATACAGGCTCTTTAGAAAGGGCAGGCAGGGTAGACGAGGAAGAGGTGTCACCCTCTGTGTCAATGACCAGGTGGGGTACATGGAGTTCTGCCTGGGGATGGGTGAGGAGCTGACTGAGAGCTTATGGCTCAGCCTTCAAGGCAGGGCAGGGACTGGTGACATTACAGTGCAGGTCTGCTACAGACCACCTGACCAGGAAGACTGAGCAGATGAGGCCCCCTGTAGGCAGATAGAAGCAGCCTCATTTTCACAAGCCCTCATCCTCTGGGGGATTTCAGCCACCCTGATACCTGTTGGAGGGACAACATAGCCAGGTAGAAGAAATCCAGGACGTTCCTGGATGTGTTGATGATAGCTTCCTTCTACAAGTCATAGAGGAGCCCACGGGGAGAGGAGCGATGCTGGACCTTGTTCTCACCAACAAGGAAGGTCTGTGGTGGGGAATGTGAAGCTCAAGGGCAGTCTTGGCTCCAGTGACCATGATATGGTGGAGTTCAAGATCCTTAGGACAGTGAGGAAGGCACACAGTAAGCTCACTACCCTGGACTTCAGGAGAGCAGAGTTTGGCCTCTTCAGGGACCTGCTTGGTAGAGTACCATAGGATAAAGCCCTGGAGGGAAGAGGGGCTCAAGAAAGCTGGTTAATATTCATGGATCACCTCCTCCAAGCTCAGGAGCAATGCATCCCAAAAAAGAGGAAGTCAGGCAAGAATGCCAGGAGGCCTGCATGGATGAATAAGGAGCTCCTGGCCAAACTCAAGCAGAAAAAGGAAGCCTGCAGAGGGTGGAAGCAAGGACAGGTAGCCTGGGAGGAATACAGAGAAATTGTCTGAGCAGCCAGGGATCAGGTTAGGAAACCTAAAGCCCTGTCAGAACTAAATCTGGCCAAGTATGTCAAAAGCAACAAAAAAAGCTTCTATAGCTACATCGGCGATAAAAGGAAGACTAGGGAAAATGTGGGCCCTCCCTGGAAACAAATAGGAGACCTGGTTACTTAGTGTGTGGAGAAGGCTGAGGTGCTCAACAACTTTTTTACCTGAATCTTCACTGGCAAATGCTCCAGCCACATGGCCCTAGTCGCAGATGGCAAAGGCAGGAACTGGGAGAATGAGTAACCACCTACTATAGGAGAAGATCAGACTGAAGGTGATGTAAGGAACCTGAAGGTGCACAAGTCCATGGGACCTGAGGAGGTGCAGTTGCAGGTTCTGAGGGAACTGGTGGATGAAGTTGCTAAACCACTACTACCCATCATATTTGAGAAGTCATGTCAGACTGGAGAAGTTCCCATTGACTGTAAAACAGGAATCATAACCCCCCTTTTTAAAAAGTGTTAAAAGCAAGCCCTGGGGAACTACAGGCCAGTCAGTTTCACCTCTATGCCCAGTAATATCCTGAAGCAGATTGTCCTGGAAGGTATGCTAAGGCACATGGAAGGTAAGGAGGTGATTGATTACATCCATTATCTCTTCACTAAGGGTAAATTGTGCTTGACAAATCTGGTGGCCTCTGTGATGCCATTAGAGCATTGGTGGATAAGGGAAGAGCAACTGATGTTATCTACCTGGAGTTGAGCAAAGCATTTGACACTGTCCCGCATCACATCCTTGTCTCTAAATTGGAGACATATGGATTAGACAGATGCTCCACTCAATGGATAAGGAATTGGCTGAATGGTAGCACTCAAAGAGTTATGGTCAACAGCTTCATGTCCAAGTGGAGACCAGTGACAAGTGGCGTTCCTAAGGCATCAGTACTGGGACTAGTGTTGTTTAACATCTTTGTCAGCGCCATGGACAATAGGAATGAGTGCACCCTCAGCAAGTTTTCCAATGACTCCAAGTCATGTGGTGCAGTTGACATGCTGGAGGGAAGGCATGCCATCCAGAGGGACCTTGACAGCCTTGAGAGGTGGGCTCTTCTGAACGCCATGAAGTTCAACAAGGCCAAGTGCAAGGTCCTGCACCTGGGTTGGGACAATCCCAAGCACAAAAACAGTCTGGGCAGAGAATCGATTGAGAGTAGCCCTGAGGAGAAGGATTTGGGGGTACTGGTTGACAAGAAGCTGAACATGACCCAGCAACGTGTGCTCACAGCCCAAATGGCCAACTATATCCTGGGCTGCATGAAAAGTGTGGCCAACAGGTCAAGCGAGGTGATTCTGCCCCTCTACTCTGCTCTCATGAGATCTCACCTGGAGTCGTGCGTCCAGCTCTGGAGCTTTCAGCACAGGAAAGACATGGAACTCTTGTAGTGGCTCCAGAAGAGGACCACAAAAATGATGAGAGGGATGGAATACTTCTCTTATGAGGAAAGAGAGAGAGTTGGGGTTGTTCAGCTTGAAGAAAAGAAGACTCCAGGGAGACCCTGTATCAGCCTTCGAGTACCTGAAAGGGGCCTACACAAAAGCTGGAGAGGTACATTTTACAAGGGCATGTAGTCACAGACAACGGGTAATGGCTTCAAACTGAAAGATGCTAGATTTAGATTAGGTATAAGGAGGAAAATTTTTATGATGAGTCTGGTGAGGCACTGGAACAGGTTGCCCAGAGAAGTTATAGATGCCCCCTTCCTGGAAGTGTTCAAGGCCAGGTTGGATGGGACTTTGAGCAACCTGTTCTAGTGGAAAGTGTCCTTGCCCGTGCCAGGGGGGTTGGAATTAGGTGATCTATAAGTTCTTTTCCAACTCAAACTATTCTATGCTTCTATGATTAAGAAAAAGTGTATTTATTTTCATTTTCATTCTATGCTTGGAAGAGTCGCCATTGTCACATAAAGTTCAAAAATTTTGAGATAGGCTTTTACAAATAGATATCTTTCACAAAAAAAAGAAAAAATACAGTTTGGTTTATGCCTAAATAAATCAGCATTCTAATGCAATAAAGATTTTAACAGAAAATTCTAGTTTATTTTTCCTTCAAGTGCTATATACACCAATATTTATTTTTCTTTGTGAACTACAGCATCACACACAGCTCCTGAATCACAGATAACTGAATAAGATCATGAATCCAGGATTTTACTAATGTATGTTTTCTTTCCTTCAAAGACATATGTATCAATTGCACTCTAAAAAGAAAACTAGACAATTGCAAATAGTAAGTGTATCCTTCTGTAGTAGGTTTGGATGCTTTACACATGACTGTACTGAAGAATAAGAAAGAAAATATAAATATTCCAATAAATACTTCCAGAAAAATGGCACTGTGGTAACACTGAAAGGTGGTTTTAATGCATTATAACATTGGCAGGATCCCTGGAAAATAGGAAGAAAACGAAGTATGTATTGATTCCAAAAGTTATTTTGGGATACTCTGGACCAAAACAATAGTATGCTATGGCAAACCCAAGAATTTTCCACAGTAGAAGTGTTTATTAAAAATGTTTACATTTATTATTTTTTGTAAAAAATAGAAGAAAAGAATCATAGAATCATAGAAAGTTTTGGGTTGGAAGGGACCCCTAGAGGTCATCTAGTCCACCCCCCCTGCAGCGAGCAGGGACACCACTAACTAGATCAGGTTGCTCAGAGCCCTGAAACTGCAGTATAAGGCATTTCTTGCTCAGGATATGGAATGACTTTAGTATTTCAAGTGCTTTGTGTTGGAGTTAATGACCAACTTTATTTCATTAGTAATTATAATGTAGCACTAGTTCTTGAACTAATGCTGTAATGAAAGTAGTTTTGGGGCCACCAGGATCAGGGAGGTATCATGTCAGAAACATTCTGTGTGAACTACAATATTCTCCATCAGCTATCATTTATCACAAACCTTAAAAACATCCATACAGCACTGAGTCTTTTCAAACCATACTCTCTCAAGGATTACTTGTAGAAATAGACAGATTAAATGGTATTTTAGCTTCCTCTTTCAAGCAAAGATCATGTTTTGGTAATCTTATCCCGAGACAAAGATACTAAAATCAGAATACTCTATCTATAAGTGTTCCCGTATAAAGCAATATTCCCAATTGTTGTTGTGAACATAAGAATGTCTCCCTTTAATTTAAAAAGGCTAAAAGAATTACTGCTGAAAAAGACAAACATAAAAATAGACATGATTAAACAGATGATAGCTGCCAAAGCCTTCCCCCCAATAAAGGAGCTGCAATAACATAATGAGAAAAAAATCTTACAAAAGTTCTAATTAATCTTTTTAAAATTTTGTTTTACTGAATAAGTAAATAACAATCAAACTGGGTTGCCCTTTACCTGAGGCATGGAATTTTGCAGGTTTCTTCTCTGAATAACCATCTGTCAATAGAACTGCTAGATTAAAAATAAAATGTTACCCAATTGTTATTGTAAAGCAATATTTTAATTAAAGAATAAATCAGATAGATGTGGGACATAAAAATATCAATAAGCTCTGTTGAGAGGAAAACATTTTCTATACATTACCTTGTAAGTCTTGTAAAGAGACAAAAACATTGAAGTACTATATTCTGTCATTAACTTCAGTTGCCTTTGTCCTTTATTATAGTATTAGAAGATCGAACAATAAAAATCATTTCTGTAAGAAGATCACTTTCCCTCTAGGATCGTTGGGAGCCAATGTTCACCAGGTTTTAAATGGGTCCGGCAACAGAACTTCTGCAAATCCCTTGGGAACAGTTCCTAGTTTGGAAATCGTCACTGCTATTGCCTGGCATATTTTTTTTTTTCTTTGACAATTGAGCCATACTACCATCTGCCAGGGAAAAAGATATTTTTCCGTATAGCTAATTATCAAGCAATGAATACATTTTTTAATGACAGGATCGCTGTTCATGCATATACTGCTTCCTGGCATTGGTAATACAACATGTGTAATTGATATTAAGAACAATTTTTTTTTTTTTTTAAATGAAAGCCAGAGAACAGTTAAATGAAAATATCACCTATTGATAGCCAGACATCAAAAGTAGAAATCACACTAAAATTCTATAGTCTGCACTATGGGGAACTACATCACTGATCCTTACAGATGTTAAAAACCTTTAATCAGATAGCCCTGTCCATCTCAAAGCTGAATTTCTTCTTCAAATTTCCAAAGACCCATAAATTGTCTATTTATACGTCTTAAGTACCCACTGAGGTGAGCTTGGATGAGCTTTTCGGTAGTCCAAGGTCTACCAATAAGAAAGCAAAAGATTGAAAATAAAATATCCAAGAGCTCAATTAAGTTGATCTCTTTTCTTTCCATTCACCACTTCTTTATATTCATATTCTTCCCCCAGATTCATGGTACTTGTCTAAGCCCCCTGAACACAGCAAAGCAAAAGCCATCTCTGGAAAAAGTCTGCTGGTGTAGAAAGATGAGGAAGAGGTCAGAAGTATGCCAGAGGATGAAGACATACTTCCTCTCCAGCTGTGTGAAGGTACTTACCTTTCACTGGTGGTTCTCCAGTTACTGTAAGAATAACCTCTTTATACTAACAACATTATTTTTAGTTCTCTGTAACAAACTTTCTTTAGCAAACTTTCAGCACACTTTCAGTCTGCTCATGTGGTGCTTTTAAGCATTTTGCTGACCACTTGAAGTTAATCAGTTGGACTTTATTTTCTGCACCTGCTTTCTTATTACAAATGCACTAGTTCTTCAAATAGTATAACACAGCCATGCTACAGAAGTTTTACTCTCATCCCTTCCCAAGCCACTTGGCTTCCTGTTGATTTAATCCCTGATTTCTGTGAATATCACTTTTCCATTCAGTGAAAAACAAATAGTTTTCCTAAAACAGATAACATTTATCATTTGGCGCAAGGAAAAGAGAAAAATAAACTAAGAATATAGATTACTAAGGTTTAGTTTGTTACAAAATAATTCGTCAATTTGAAAGATGCAGTACAATACAGATCCATGAGTAACATTTGGACAACTGTCAACATACCATGTATGCTTTGGTTGCAGGTCTTTTTCAGGTGAGAGAGCTCACTGTCTGCAGAGGTAACCCAAAGGAGAAAGATTCTTCAGCAAGTAAAATATTTTCTCTTCCTTGTTATCAGGAAAAGAGAGCAAGGAGAAAGATCCTGTAACATTTTCTACCTACTAGAAGGAGATATTTTACATAAAATTTCAAAGACAATACAATAGTTTTCAGTAACTTTACAGAGTTTCTTACTCTTTTCTCTGGACCAAAAAAAAAGCAGCTCATTATTCTGGCATTTTCATTGTATTTTGAATAAAACGCACTAAATTGTATTTCAAAGGCTTCTTCATATTTTAATTTTTTAAAACTATGCTCTTGGGATACTATTATTTCCAACTAGAACATGACTTTCACCTATTGTGGCCATTAGCTGGTGTTCTCTTAGTATTCTATTCCCTCCCTATTCTACCTGTCATAATATATGACTCTAACCCTGTTCCAATGTCCAGGCTGTCAAGCTTTCCTTTTTTCTAGCATGATTCCAGGCATGCTTTTACAGCAGATTTCCACAGTTGCTATATCTTTGTTCTTCTAATTCTGATTTTCATTTTTATTTCTTCCTTATTCTACAGACTTCTGTATTTAATTTCAAGGTTTGTAAAAGTTTATACAAAGTAGCCGTTACTTAACTCTGAAGGAAAATGTATATCACATACAGACACTTAGAGAATTTATTTGTTAAGCAGTTATTAGATGACTCATAGCTATTTTCTTATTATTCCACGTTATGCATTAAGGGGAAAAAAAAAGAAAGAAAGAAAAGGAAAAAAACAGTGATATTTCTGTTATCCTAGCCTGAAAAAAAAGAGGTCCATTATTTACAGAGAATATCATTTTCAAATCTCATACTAAACTATAAATAGCATTAGCACAAGGTAGCACCTCTTTATGGCAATACTAGCACCATGAATAAGAAAGAAATCAACTAAAAGATCAACAGAAATTCAAGTTAACAGGAACTTACAGCATCATGGATCAGATCTACATACATTCAGTAATCGGTGTTTATACTTCTATATGTCACATTGGTTTTAGTCTTAAAAAGGCGTGAGTAGATCTGATAAGGCCGTTAAGTCTACCTGTAGCGTGTGTAGTTTTAAATGGTCATTAAAATAATACAAGAAGAGATATGAAATAACCTAATGAAATATTATGGCCCATATTATGCAGGAAGTCAGACTACATGATCATAATGATTGCTCTGAGACCAAAATTTACAAATCTAAGAAAAAAAGATTATTGGTTTAAGCATGAAAGGGGAGTCAACTGATAAAAATCTAGAATTGACAGAGGAATTTCAAAAGAAATGGGCTCCAGAGTCTTTTAAACTCATTTGGGAATCTCATCTAATGCTCCATGTCAAATCAAATCACTGTAATTGATCTTGCTATCTTACCCTAGAGAAAATCGCTAATTTTAAAGACAGGTTCAGAGACTTTTTGGAAGGACTATTTTTTTGTAATCTTCCACCTCTAAAAATCTCCTTGCATGAGGATAAAAAGGGAAGATACGTGAGAACAAACATGTGATCAGAAAGTTTTAGCCTATGGAGGATACTGGAACGCAAACGCTCTGAGTTCCAACATTTCACTGCTAGAGGTGAATGACGCACATTCTCTTGAAAACAAGCCTTTTCTGTTTGACATTTTTTATATCTCATATTCTTGCATTTGTGTAGAAGTGTATTCTGAAACATAGGTAAGGGTTTTTTTCAGTTATTAGCGATTCATTACTTGGAAGATGATAGTTACCTGAGATACAAAGAAAAAGAAATATAATAGATTGATGATTTTTCAAATCTACTCAGAATGTCAAATGCTAAAAGAAGATGTAATTTTTGTGATTTGAAGTATATTTCAATGTAATTTCATTCAGACCCCAAAGCTATAAACCTTGGAGTACTTTCTACACTCTTCTGCAAAACACACCTTCCTGCCCTGTAGTCGCATGTCAGCCTTAGCACAAGTTCTTGTTATGAAGCCACCTATATGCCAACAGCTTTGGAGCTTTAATTTCTGTTTACAAATCTGCATTACAGTTCAGTAATTCATTAAAGTTTGATTTTGTTTTTAATAGAAGGCAAAGTGGCCCAGCTGCAGATGATGAGATACGTAGCCAAATGTGACTGCTCCTATTTTTAAAAACAGCAGTTGTTTAATGAATTACTTTACACCAAAGTTTAATCTGGGAATGATATATAATCCCCGATCCTGTTTTCCTAAAAATGTATTAGCATGTTAAGTGACCCATGTGAAGTGACACTTGTTAAGTTCTCATTGCCAAATGCGGGGAAAAATTCGAGCTCTTAAGGTTAAAAGCTACTATTTATAGAAGTCTGTGACATACCTGAGGGAAAAAGATGGCACACTCTTACAGAAAAACATTTACACAAGTCTCTAATAAAATATATTTTTTAAGTGCTGAGTGAATTTACTTTTGATCTGGGAAGATTCTAGATACACCAGTGTTTCATTTCATTAGCCACAGCTCTCTGCCTTCTGCAACCCAAAGAGATTTGGCTTCTTAATATCAAGTGTACCCTTTCCTTAAATTCAAAAGCTTTTAAATTTTTTTATTGTTCACTTCCTTTTTTCCACAGCAGCTGGCATGCTTATGCAAAAAACAGGAAAATATTCTAATATTCAAAATACTCTTCTTTCACTTAGGCTGGTTATTTCTCGTCCTTTAGCTTTCTATATTTTAGAATCTTTATGGATCCCATAAAAGAGGTATCTGTAGATTTCTGATGCTGGCAGAGGATGTATCTACTAGAAAATTGCTAAGTCTCCCAATGCCATTAGCTCAAGCCTACATAAACTGAAGGAATCAGGAAAAGCAATGGAAAAATAATAGCTTTCATATCGCAATATTTTTCATAAATCTTGAGTTGCACACTTTTTCCTGCTGTGCCTTAAATAGACAGAGGAGTATTTAAAATTCTGTGGAACTTGTTTACTTTCAGCCATGTTACAAAAGATCACAGCTTTGATATTCATGCAGATGAACTTGGAAATACAAAAAAGTAGAAATGAAAAGAAAACATTGAATTCTTTGTCATGTATGCGCTTCATCTCAATTCACTAATTTTGCTTTCTACTGTGCTCCTTGTGTTTGATATAAAAAATGTGCTTTCCAGCAGGATCAGTGGAAAAATGCTTCAAGGGAGAGATTTTAATTTTAGAAATCAGGCTTTTTACCAATTTTTTCCCAGGGGAAAGAAAAAAAACAAAACTGACTTAATTGGGTCCGTATTACAGCAGAATTTCTCTGAATATATAAAAGAAACAAACCAAAAAATTCTCATGGGGGAGAACAATGCATCAGAGAAATCAAGACCTAGAATAAGATTACTGTTCTTATGGCTACAGTTTATGTAGTACTGAAGACAAATGATGAATTCTGTCCCACAACTTTGAAGAGTGACAAGGAATAGTTGCTATCCTTAGAGAGTAGCAACCATTTGAGATCTTTGCTTAGACTCTTGTCCTTTAGTTGACCCGAAACAGACCATCTCTCGGCTAGTGTGTTATAACAGCAGGAAGATGCAGAAGAAATGGTTTCAGCAACAGACAAGCAAGGAAGGACAAGATCTGTGTTCTGTTGCTGGACGCTGGCAAAATAAAAGGAGAAGGAATGGAAAATAAATTCTAAAGTATAATATTTCTATCCCAGATTTTTTTTCCTTAGTAGGATAAAATGGCAGTAAGAGTAAAAAAAAACCCTAGTGGTATCAATTTAATCCCAAAATAAAACCAGGAAGTAAGCCCAGTCATGGCATTCAAGTGGAAATCAGAGATACTGAGAATAGAGAAGCAGAATTATACAGTGGTTTTGGTGGATTTCTTATCACAAATCTTTTATTGTCACAAAATACATACATAAATGTTCTGCAATAGGTAAAGAAATCATACATCCAAGTGAGTTTGCACAATAACTTAATGAATATATACAAACAATAAAGCCATATAGAAGCTTTATACTCAGATTAAGAATAGTTTTGCAAACTGAATATCCTTCCAGAATTTTTAGAAAAAGTCTTTTTTCAATCTTTTTCCTTTCGCCTGGACTGTACAACATGCAGAGCTGCAAATACAAGCCAGACTATGGCCTGAAAGCAGTCATCTCAAAGGTGAAAGGGCTTTTCTCCAGCACTGTGCTAAATCAGAATTGAGATGTGCAGCAAAAAAAAATCAGCAGAATGTTAATAAGAAGTGTTTTCTGGAGTTCAATACTTACATGAGCTCAAACAAACAATTCTCTGTAGCCATGTACTTTTAATAAAATGGAATAAAACAGTTGTAGCCATGACACCCAGCTTCTTTACCAAAGAATGTTTGATTGATCTCACTTGCCCTGTTTTAGCAACCGACTTGCTGCAAATCAAAATTCCCAGGTACCACTTCATGTTTTGGAAAACGTAGCTGATCATGCTTAACATATTTGAAATTTTATTCTTTGTTATGAATTGGTGAATTCATTTTTTCTTTCATAAAAATGCAAGATTTCTAAGTATTGCTATAGAAACTTTAACAACCTATTTTAAAATCTTTCAAAGACATCTGAAATTAGTTCAGAAACTTAATCTACACAGCCTATATTTTATATGGATTAGAGCAAAAGACTTTTCAATGCAAGTGAAGGTTATGGTGGGAAATAATTTTGAGGAATAATGTTTTGATTCTAAAAAATTATTTGAACTCCTTTGGAAAACTCTTCTCCTGCATATAACGGTCGCATTTTGAAATAATTTAATTTTAAGATGGAAAATATGACATAATTTTTTTTTATTGTTCTATCGAAGAATTTAACCCTGTTTTCACTCTGCAGTGAAATAAGACATTTCTTTTTAAATGTGGGGTGTGTTACATTTATATGATGGTATTTTTTTTTAAAGAACACCTCACATCATTCCCTCTTTTTTCTTCCTTCTGAAGATTAACTTCTTTGATTGTAAATATACTATAAATTTATCTATCATTAATTCTGGAACTGTTGTGGATGCATTGCAAAATATTCTTTGAGATATCACAAATATTCTTTTAAACATATTACAATAATTGAAAGATTTATGGTTGTGTAAATCCCTATCAAGTGTGAGGAATAAGACTTGAAGTGAATCACCACAGGTTTGATGTAGCGATCCTGATCCTGTGTATTCATTTTGGATTCCTTTTTGTTCAGTTCTTATTCAATTTCATTTTCATTTCTGTTAGTGCTTTATGATATGTCACTATCAAGTAGGCATCAGGAGAAGAGCAGAAAACAAAATGAACAAAAAAGATAAGAGGGTAGAAGTATCTCTAGTAATAGCGGAAAGGCACTCATTGCATTCTGATGGATAAGGGAAATTATGAGATTCCATTTATTGTTGATTCACCTACATTTAAAATTCTGAAGTAAACCAGCTGTCCTGAGGAAGAATTCCCCATTATCTTGAAGTCAGACACACAGGAAATGTAATAACTTAAACTCCTTCAGGAGAGAAGTTATAATTTCATAGATTTATAATAAGATTACACAGAGGTAATGTTTCAACTAATATACGGATATTGTGTAAAAAGTCTATTAAATCTACTATAATTAATACAAGCAGTATAAGAATATTATGTAAGGAATAATCATGCCTAGACATTGTAAGCAGAAACATTTAAGCTGCCTCTTCCTCCTCTGAGAACTCCAAAATAGGCAATGAGGGCAAGGAATAATATTAGCTAGGATGTGAAGACATCAAACTTGTCTACAGATTATCCACAGGCAAAATATGACAAAATCGGAACACAGACATGTTGTTCTGTACCCAGGCTATGTTACATGAAGAAATTGTGATAAGAGTTTCCATACAAGGAAGAAGCCCTTGTGTACAGTCCACATATTCAAAGAATGACCATGCTAAACTGCAGTTCAAGACTTGCAAATGAACGGGTCAGACTCAGCTTGCTGTCCTGTGTTCACAAAACTCAGTTCTTTTAGAATGTGACCTTCTTTAGCCTGACCCTCCTGCTCAGATTTTGAAGGCTGCCACCTCTCACAATACTGCTGCTATTGTCAGCACTTCATACAAATCAATATGAGCTCACAATTACTTTGCTATTAAGCCTTAATACTATTCTAATCAAAACATTTTATTCACTTTTTGCAAAATTTGGTAGAGTGTTTTCAAGTAAAATCTTTTTTTACTGTGGACATTTTTGACGGTAAAACAGACTTCCACACAGTTTTAAAAATTTAGAACAAGTTTCTCAGCCAAGACATTTAAGTGCCGAGTTCTTTGAGATTTATGATAAATTTCTCTTGATTTCGGTTTTTGTTTTTTGATCAGCTTCATTTATTCACTTCCTGACAGTGATTTAAAAGTATGCAAGTTTTAATAAGAAGTCAAAATTTGCTACTGTCACTTGCTGCTTAGGATCCACTTCAAAGTAATGTTCCTACTAGCCAAATGTGCTTTGATACCTTTCAGAATAGGCAATATCCACTGCTTATCATTTATAAAAAGAACTTCTGCAGGGATTTCTCACTTTTCATGCAGTAAAGGAAAACCACAGAGTCTAATTCTCCATTATCTTGTACTTTCTTCTCTCATTACAACAGATGAGAAAGGACCTTTTATTTCATAACAAAATATTTTAAGTTGTATAATTGATCGCACAAGATGTAACTTCCTGTACAGCTAAGACCAAGAAAGTAATTTTTTTCAAACTCAGCCTGAAAACATGCTATCAAGTCATGAGAATAATGACCATAGTAGTACTTCAGAAAAATACTCAGCTTGGCAAAAGTTCTCGATAACTCAAGAATAGTAGAGAAAGAGATAAGGACTTTACTGAGAATAAAAATAGTGTACCTTAAAGGTTAATGTTCAAGTATGCCTTAAAACCTGCAGTAATATTTTAAGACTTAACATTTGAAGAGGCATGACTATCCCCAATAAATGTGGAAATACCTGTATACCTGTGATTCTTATGTATTGTGATGTACTTTATTCATCTGACAGTGATGTCAAAACACGTGCAATAGGTTTTTCCATGAAAAACAGCTGCAAATGATAAATTCTTCTTCAGGTCAGAAAACAAATATCTTAGGCAATGCCATGCACAGCACAAGAGAACCTATCCTCTACTACACACTGAAAAAAAAAGGGAAAGGTGGAAAAACAACTACATTTTTAAATAGTTTGTTCACCTCTTTCAGAATAGAGTACTGTAAGAATTATTCTTTTAATACATAACAAGGTTGGTCAAACGATGAAAAAAATATGAAGAGCTGATACCAGCAGCTGGGGCACAAAACAAAATATAGTATTTTATATACAATTTAAAGACAAATATTTGAATGATCTGTTCCTCAGATTCATTAAGGGTACCCAATTTCATTTTGTTGAGATTCTGGAAAAAAGATCTTGTTCGCAATATAGTTGATCCCGAGTTTATGTTCAACTCCTTTGTACCAAAAGAATCCATAAACAAGCAAATGAAGAATATTCATAGAAATTAAGCATAAACCAAAATAGATACTTTAGAAATTTTACACTGTTAATTAAGAAGTAAATTTTTTTACCCTTCACACGGATAGGCAGTTAAATATTACAAATACCACAATTTTTGCTGAGAGCATCTGAAAATTTCTTCAAAATCCTTTTCAGAGCCATTTGATCTACTTCAAATAAGGGGAAACTTTGGAACAATAGCCCCGGTATTCCTGAAGCAGACCATGATATTGAAAATTCATGAGTCTAAATAAAAATTAATGGTCAGTTTTTAGGGAAAGAGAGTGGCTGAATTACAAAGTGAAGTCTAATTCTCTAAAACTTCTGGCACATTTTAAGACTTTTTTTGAAACATGAAGTCTTATTTCTTCTTTTACCTTTTTTTCGTTCCTGTCTTCTCACATGGATTTACACCTGTAACACAATCTTCATTTGTTTTTTTAAGAGAAACCAAAATATTTTGAAGGTTTCTAACATTTCAAAATTCATATGACTGAGCATTTAGAGGTGACACAGACAGTTCCTCCCCTTGCAAAATGGAAGTGTCTGTGTCTACGTCAAAATAGCATCATTTACAAACAGCTGTGAAATCAGTTCTCCATTTTGTGCTGTAGTGTTTTGCTGGTTTACTTCAGTATTTATGGTATATTTTAGTATATTTAGGTAATGGTAATAATATCTTAACTGAGCAGAATATTCTCAACAGAACTGTTGAATGTCCCATCTACTCTTCTATATTCTTTATATGAAACAGAGTCAATATTTTGTCAGTATGTCTGAGAAAATGACACAGTTTTCACATTCATGTAGTAAAACACAGAGTTTTCTGTACAGATTCCTATGAGAATGGAATCAGTGAATTTACAAATATCTTGAAATTGAGAAGAGGAAGGAAAGTAAAGCTATAAAGGTATTCCATCAGTTTAGCTACTCTAACTTCTTTGACTTCCACTTCATGAAATGTCACTGTCAACATACGTCTTCTTTTATCTCAGTAGTACTCAATCACTCAATCAAAATCAAAAATTGTTATGCTTGAATGCTCTGTGAAGAACACCTTGGGGCTTTTGTTATTGATGTTGCTTAAGGGACTTTTTGTGGGGTTTTTTTTGCTTGTTTGTTTGCTTTAAAGCAGCCAAAATAAACATGGAAATCCAAGTTCTATTACAATTAAAATGCAAAATTATCATGATATCAACACTAAATGTTTTGGATAATATATGAGCACTGTCAGTAAAAGTTGAAATAAGTGTTATAAATACCAAAACATAGCAAAGCAGGGGACTACCTGCATAGATAAGTTTGTATACAGCTTTAGCATCACTGAAAAATAAATCAGTTCCTATATGCAACCTGCTGTGTAGGAGAAAAATCCCAACAATTTGCTGTCAAGAACATATAACCAATCTACTTGAAGTGATCTTTGGCTTTACAGCACGTTAATGGAAATTAAAACCTGCCTAATAAATACACACTTCTAAATGCTAAATTCATTATCATGGACACAGGTCTGTCGTATGATCGGAGGCCTTTGCTAACATTTGACGTGCCCTGCAATGTGCAACCCATCTTTCTATAGCTGGCAAGTGAGACACAGACTCTCAAGGAGACCCAATCTGGACTGGTGGCTGGAAACTAGGTATGATTTCCCACAGTGTGAGAAGTAACACCAGATGTCCTTGTGCTGCCTGGCAATCAAGCCTAGTGCTGACTGCAAAACTTCTTATAGAAGCTTTGTTATTTTTCCTCAAAGTAACATTTCAAGTCCAATCTGCAGTACAAGCTATCACTTTCTGGCATGATATATGGGTGCACAGAATTCTTTTTCATATTCATAAATGTCATTGGCCATCCTTTTCTCCCCTAATGATTACGAGCATACCAGATATATGGATGCAACAAGAAATAGGCCACCAATTTTTCCTAATATTTTGGAGTAACTAGCTGATTTTTAACAAACCACTGAAAATGACACGTGGATTTGTTCTTTGGTGCTGATCTTAACTTCAAGATGTTTTAACTTAAAAAATAGATAATTTTGTAGCATATCAGTTCTTCCTGTTCACAGCAAGAGGCCCTCTTCACCAGAGGCTACAACAAGATGGTGAATGAATAATTTATTTTGCTGGGGGAATCCAGAGGTTGACGTATAGCTCCAGAGTTCACCTAAAAACAAATGTTTGACTTACTCAAATGTCATTCATTATTTTGTTAGCCTGAAGGAGAACAATGTACTTTCTTGCACTGGAAGTTTGAGAAACATACATAAAATAAGTAAACCCATTAGCTGTCAGCATTCGTAGGAAGAAGAATAAACAAAATTCCTGAAATTATGCAGAATATCGAAAATGCTAAATAAACAGTGCAAAAACATACATTTGATTTTTACAATGAGAGACTGCAATACAAGACTCAGATAGTGAAGAAGACCACTGTATTTTGTTTTATTTTGTTGTTAATTGCAATTAAAATTCTTAAGTCTCTCAAGAACACTAAATAGTAGAATAGATTAATTGCAAAGAAATCTACTTGCGAGGAAAATTCTTAGTAGCAGATAACTCATCATGTAACTCAGCCAGGCAGCTGTTCATTTTGCCAACAGATGTTCATTATTCCAGTCCTGCTAATCTTGCAAGACATTTTTCCCCAAAGTCCAGTGACAATATCTGTAAGATCCACAGTTAATTCCCAAGGGCATATAAGGGTTGAAGGACTTGCTGGTGCTTGATTAGAAAGGAAGAGTAACAAACAGGAAATCTACTGTTGTAGAGCGAAATATTTGCCTGTCATGTACTTTGATTTGGAAAATCCCTTCAAGACACTTGCATGTGTTAACATTTTCTTAAAAACTGGTTGACAGTGAAAAAAAGCCGAAGCAAAACGTGTATTTCATGCATTCTTAAAAAGGGTGCATTCAACAAAAATTTATTCTGTAATGTTTATAAATTGTTTTTAAAATGTCAGATTTCTTTTTATTTTACCTGCTAAGTGAACACAGGAGTTATCCAGTTGTGCTGTGTTCCAATACTTAATTCATAGACAGGTGATCACATGGTTACAGAAACAGCTTTACTCCAGAAGGCTTTTGATCATATCATTAGTCAGCAGACAAATCAAAGTACCCATGCATAGATGTCTCAGTCACAAAGGACTGATCTAGTAGTTCAGCATGGGTGATTATCCAAATTATTCAAAATCAATATATTGCCAACAGAGATACTGTTGTGTAAGATGTGTGGATTGAACTGAACCTTTAATAAAATCTTAGTTTTAAAGACTATTTACATTTCAATTTTAGAATAAATTATAATCATAATAATAATGATTTTGCCAATAATACCGATAATAATGATAATGACGTTATTGATTTTTTCCCTATTCTGCTTTCTTTTGTTCTGCTTTTCTTTTCCCTGATAAAACTTTTTAGAGCTGTACAGATACTTAGTTCGTTTGGGAAATGTGCTGACTCTTCCTGTCCTAAATTTGCCGTTATGCATCTTCTATGAATTTATCAAATCCCCAGGCTGAGATGCAATTTTCTAATTCCCTCCAGCTTCCAAAATCTCTACTTTCCATATGGTGTGTAGTCCTGAAATTAACGGAGTCAGGTAAACGGCAATTCACATTTCAGTGGCAGTTGTGTATTTAAATATTCAGATACAGTCCGAATCAGCACAAAGGAACCACATCAGCTATAACAGCATGATTTGATTACAGATCGCAGACTTCTTTTACACTAGCAGCTCTTCCCCCTCCCTTCTCCCCAAAACAATGGATCATTCCACTTCCCGGGAATGTAAGAAAATATGCCATATGGATGGTCACTGTCTGCTAAACACTGACAGTCTAGTCATCGTCTGTGTTGACAAAAGTTGATTTAATATGAGATGTTTAAGTTACCGTAGCAGCTAGCAGTATCAAGCGCAAGCACTAGGACACTTGAACAGATTAAGCCCAAACTGATTTGCGTCTGGGAGCAGTCTGGTGAATTGATACAGTGACAGGCTACTTTTAAATCTATTTTACTTCCAGATCTATGGGGCCTGTTGTGTAACTTTTACTGCTTTTGGAAGCAATGCCTCACAGCTTTGTTTCTTTTTGCATGATACTAACCAGCATAAACTGGTACAAATCAGGAACATTTTCAATCAGAAATTTTTTTCAACACAGACTTATTCTTTGGAACTTTTTTTCAGAAATATTCCAATGTCAACAAAGCTTTAATTAGTATGCAATGGTTCAGTATATAGTTCCTCATACAGAAGAACAGACCTCTCTAAAATAACTAATTAAGCTCTTTATGCTCCTGGTTAATTAAGCTGCTGGTTTTGGGGGATGGAAACAAACAAACAAATAAATAAATAAAATGGATAGATAGATAGATAGATAGATAGACAGATAGATAGATAGATAGATAGATAGATAGATAGATAGATAGATAGATAGATAAATACAGTGGTCAGGGACTTAAATCCATGGTGTGGTCCTATCAATAGATTCTTTACAGTTTAATATATGCATTTTTTTTCAGTCAAGTGAGTAATGTCTTTGTCTGTTTTCTGTTTAATTTTGAAATGTCATGGATTTAGAAAAATCCTTTTCCATTCAGCTATAGTCAGAAAAGTCTTGAGTTTGTTTAGAAAAGGGTAATATCCCTTTTATTTGTCTGGCCATAGTCTGGGAAAAGTTTTTTACAATACTACATATTTATATCATACCTTGCACCTTTAACTTCAAAGATTTTTGTAAAATTTCCTTTATGAAAATATATATTTACAATTAAAAATTTGCATACTACTAACTAGGTTTTGTAAAAATAAATGTTTAGACTCATTTAGGAAAGATACACACATCCGGATATTACCTCTGTTTCTCAAATTGCAGCATACATTCACTAATAATTCTTCGGGTATAAACTGAATTTTCCTTTTTTGAATCATTGGCTGCAGCCAAAACTGGGAGAAAAAGTCCTAGTTGCTTCTAACTGCTCTTTTTGCTACATCCAAACAACTTAACGTGACAATTGTATGATCTGGAATAGTGAGTAGAAATCCCAGTCACAAGCAGATTCTTAGGCGAAAAGTATTCCATATTCATGGAAAATCCTGAAAGGAGAATTTTACAATCTGAGTAACCGTCCTGTATCTTAAATGCTAGTGGTAATTAAAAATAAATCTGGCTCCAAACGACTTGTGACATATCTATGCACCCTGTTTTCCAGTATGTCCAATCACCAAAAATGTTTTGTTCAGAGACACAATCAGTCCTCAAGTTCTTTGCTCATTTGACTCAGGTAGGAATGATTCCTCTGCACACTGCAGAAGAACTGACAAGAAAAATAAATTCTATTCTTATTGAGACAGAATTATTGAGGTTTCCTGTTTTACTGTATTAAAGTGTTATATTCAGAGCAATGGAGTCAGGCCCAAAAATGTCTGCTTTTAAACCGGTCAGATGACGAGTTGTTGGGAGAATTGAGAGGAAATCAGTCATATTTTCTGCATCTTATATTTTTCTCTATATGTTGTCAATATAGTCAAGATTAGCCTCTGATTTTTTGTTGGAGGGGTTTGGCTTTCCAAAAACAAGCAAACAAAAAACGCTGCAAGCAATGAAATTGAACACATGGTGATTGTTGGTTTTGACTTTCTATTCAGCTAATATTGAGGAATGTGGGTCGATGGCCTTGCCGGACTTTTCGCACCAGAGTCACAAAAGGAAGTGGTTGACTTGAACAACGAGCTTCACTTATCAGACAGAAGTAATGGGTGGTGGCTCAACACTCAGAACAACTGTGTGATACTTGGGGTGAAGCAAAAAGCTTCACAGCCAGATGTTGCTTCAGTTAAAGATCATCAGGCCTCCCATAAGTGCATACTAATCTCTCCCCCCTAAGCGCGTGCTGAACTGCTGAGTCCCGCTTTTGATGACACAACGTGCTATGCCAAGAGCCAATCAACACATAGTAATTGACTTAGTCCCACCTCGCCAAGATCTGCCAAAGATTTGTCAAAAGCATAAAACTGGCACTTGAAAACCCTCTTTTGGAGTGATATGGTAAGTCAGCAAAACAAAAACTCTCTAAAACTCATTCTGGAATTTGGAAAGCAAGAATTCTTTATTACAGCACTGGAAACATGGGGGATAGTTCCTCCTAGCATGCATGCCGTATGGTGCCTCACTCCAAGGTTATATCACCCGGTTATGTACATATGTGTTAAGTTTCCTGGAATGTTCATACATATTTATTCTATTTCCTGAAACTAATTAGCATATTTGCATAGTCATTAAACATGTGGCCTTAATCTCTGGTAGATCCTAGTGGTTGTTGAAGAGTTGTCTCTTAATGTCCTTTCCACGAATTCCGGGCCTTTTCTTCCATATTTGGTCATGAGTTGGCTCACTGAGCAGTTTGTGGATTTCTCAGGTTCCTTATATTGCTGTCTGCTGGTTTACCTGCACTTCTTTAGGATGTGCTAGTTGTGTGTCCTCGGTTGTATTCTTGTCTGAGGCCTCTGATAGTCAGTCCTTTGTTTCTGCTTAATATTTGTGAAGTTCCTTATCATTCTTATATATCGCGTACCCCCCTGTACATCACATACCCCTTTGTACATCATACATCCTATTTTAAAACAGGAGGAAGAGTCAAACAAAAACCTATCTGACAGGTTGATGGTCCTGGACCTCTCCCCCCCAATAAGTAACACCTTTTTCATATGAGTTGCACCTCCAACTTTGTCGGACATATCCCTGGGAAAATATTATTAACTGAAGTGCTGAACTAGTAACTTGAGCTCAATTTCTGTACAGTGCATTTGTGAATGGCAATCCCGAATCTGTGGTACCTGTCACTTTAATAAATTGCCTATCATTTCAAGTTTGCAAAATTGTTCAGTGAAAGTCCTTGGGAAGGCTCTGGCATGCAAACCTTGCCTCTGATAAAGGGCTACATACTCAACCCCTTAGGCATAAATCATTGACCAAGTCTGGGACTAGGATTAGATCCAGCCGCATGTAGGCTCCTCTCTGAGGAGTTTAGAAAGCAAGGGGGTCCTCTCTGAACCTCGTGACTCAATGGGAGGGCTTTCCTCTTGCCGCTTATCAGACTCCTTGAAACCCTTTAACCCTTTAATACAACAAGGCATCATTAAAAGAAGTTCCATTTTCTCATACAGCAGGCCAAGTGGTGAATTGTTTTAGGGTCAAAATTTATCTGAACTACTGTGATTTTTTACTCCAAGTCATTCTTCTGTTCCACTCTTCATTTTTTCTTCTTATTTCTTCTCTCCAGTAACAACAATATAGCTGTAATCATTGACATGTTTACAGTGATGATCATTTCATGCTTTTTTTGTAACATTTGAAATTTCTAGTTTGCCTCCCCCTAAAACCACAGGAACTATAAGCTGGACATTTTAAACTAGGAAGCCTAATAAAGCTGCTTTTAGTGAAAGCCGAGTATATTGTCCCTTAGTTCTGGAGCTGTTAAGTAGATCCTTAACATCACAATATCCATTTATCATAAGTAAGAGCTGTCAGCTGTGGAATGTGTTTCAAAGGCAATAGTTGTATATATTTGCTAAAAGACCTTCAGAAAACAGCATCAAAAGGTTTAAGAATACCAGATCTTGGTCTCAGCTCCGAAGTAGGCAGGATCATGTGAAAATATGATGAAAATATATTCAACATATAATTCAACTCAGATGAGAGATCTAAAAGGAAAATAACTGAAGAACTTTGACAACAAATTTTTAATATAGCTTTAAAACATACTGGACATACACCAAAGCTGTCCAGCAGAGCCTATTTGAACCATTTGTGAGTTTAGATTTTTACAATAGACATAAAATATAAGCACTACTATGCAGTACTGTATGTTTACAACTCTTAAGCTTAATCTCTACAGTAGCTCCATGAATTAGGTAAATAGCGTCAATGGAAAAAAGCCCACTGACAGCTATGCAAATAAATGAGAATAAAGGAGAATGTAGATAGAGTAGTTGTAAACTGTTACACAAAGAAATCTCCTGTTCTGAAAGATAGTTTATTTTCTATAACTAAATAAATCCTGGGCCTTCCTGTAAGTGTTTGGGGTTGCATCTTCAACCACATCAATGCTACATGTTTGCACACAAAAAAGTTGGCAATGGAATATAGTTCTACAAGGGGTTTACCAAGGCAAATAATGAATACACTCTCTTCTCCTCAGAAAAATGACAACGAGAGCTGAGTGAGATGAGAATCATGGAAGTCTCAATATCATAGTTCCTGTATTGGATCTTTTTTTTAACTGTCTTAGAATAACATAAATAGGACAATTGAAATGAAATTAATCTATCTACATGACTTGCAGCAAACCCTGCCTTTCCACTTTCCTTATCTTTATGTTTCACAACTTATTTTTCCCCAGAGAAAATAAGTATGCACAATAAATATCTAGATTTGTAACTCTATTAAGGCTTTTATAAATTGTGTTATTTCCTTTGAAACTCACTGCATAGTGAGTTGTAATTATGGCACAATGATCACACCAGTATGACTATATAAACTGAAAAATGTAGAGGTTTTAGTTTTTACTTTCTTTGTATGTTTTGGAATAGGTATACTTAAAAATAATTTAGAATAAATAAAGCAAGTAAAGCCTCACAGAGAAAAATGTAACCATTCTGGCTGGTACTGAGTTACAGAGGGAGCAGTAGTATGATATTAACAGAGTAGTGAGTAAATGGGAAACAATTCAACATCAGCTTGCAGTTGTTATTAATTAAGAATAGTTAAGACTCCAACCTAATGTTCTTTTGGGTAGTGTTTTCCTTTTATTTCTTTCAGAACACTTTTATACTGTCTGTATGAAATGTTTCTCTTCTACCCCATGCCTTCTGTCACTGCTCTCATCTCTCTCTCATCTCTCTCTTTCAGATCCAAACAACTCGTCTTACTACTCCCCAAACCAACACATTCTGAAGCTTGCTGGACACTAAACTGTTCATGTTCTGAGTCAGTGTCCTTTTCTTTGAGCTAACATTTTTCCACCGTATTTAAACATAAATTAAATTTTTTGAGAAAAAGATAATCATTGCTCTGAATAGACTGTTTACTGTTTTCAGTATTAACTTAAATATCTTTTAAAGTACATTTGATAATAATGTCTACGTACACACACACACACAAAATCCAAGCCAAATAAACCACAAAAAATACCAGAAAAAAGATAAGAAAATTCTACTTCGCAGTGACAACATATGGAAAGTCAAGACCATCACTGAAAATCAGACTCCACATTAATTTCTTATTATAAAACTTTCCAATTAAAACTAAAAAGAATATTTGTCCCCTCTAATTTCCCTACAAATGCAAAACAGGTTTCCCTATTTAAATTAACCTTTTAGAATAATAGTTAACGCTTTATAAATAAAATACAACACCAAAAAAGGAGGTTGTATTTTCAACATATGTAGACTAGTGGACTTCCAGTAATCATGAGATCTCTTACATATACAGAACAGAAGGATTAGCTGTTACTTGTATCTCTTATAAACTGCATTATTCTACTATCATCTGGGAAAATTTAGAAAATATCTTTTTTTTTTTCTTCTCTCTGAAGACCCAAAGTTATTTTGTTCCCATTGACAAAGAAGAATTTGCAAGTCTGAGACTCAGAATTAGATATTAGACGGTGAGGATGCGAAAGGCGTGTTTTTGAGAGAATTCTGCTGTAAATGGTGGCCTACCAACAGAAGCAAATAAAAGGCATGAACACATTCAACATAAATGTTAAAACCTTCTGGATCACTCACCGTCAGAGCTGTGTGAGTGGTCACAACACCATTATAGGATTTGCAGAGTGTTGGCTGCCCCCTGTGCAGCAGCCTTAAGCAAGCAATAGAAACCCTTTTGGAATACTCCCCTTGCACTAAAAGAGACATCATTTTGGCCTAAATGTTCACATTTACTTTTGCAAAATAAGACTACACTGATAAGGCTAGAAAAATTCACTTAGCCATATGTGTGTGTCATTCTATTCTGCTTAAATACTATACGTTTCCCAGTTCTTAAGAAGCAGGATAATCTCACGGAAGACTAAATTATTCCATTTCGAGAAAACTTTCTGGTTTTTATAGATTTTCTTTAAAAAAAAAAACTTAATTACAAGGAAAAGAAGTCGTGTAGAAATTGTCTTCTCTTAAGAAGTGTTTACAGACAGAATATCACTTGTAATTTCTGTAGTTTTACCAAGCTGTTACGTGACCTTTCAACCCAAGATCTCAGTAATGTAACCACAAGCATAATCTACCTGCTGCAAATCCTTCACATCTTTAACATTACTGCTTCTGGGAAATAAATACACGGATAAACCATATCCTCAGATAGCCATTTCAAAACTGGGTTCAAGAAATTGCAATAAAGAGTGCACATTCTCCCTCCATCCACTTGAGATCTAACAAGGCTTATGAATATGTATAATTGTATGTGAGAATCTGGGATTAGTGTTTTTACTGTGCTAAGCAACACAACATGCTTATTTTCCAAATATTTTACTCTTTAATAGCAACATAAACCAAATAGAAAGGAAGTAGTGAACAACAAGCACATGACTAAGGTTTAAAATTACAGTTTCAGAATAACTTAAGTCTGTGATTTTCGGGGACAGTTTGAATGTCGTACAGAATAACGTTGTATATTTGTGGGGTATAGTTATGGCTTGTTTTAGAAATGTAACTATTCTATTTAGAAAATATGTGGTGTAACTCCATTTCAAATCAATTTGAGTTCTGTAGTGTTGCCAGTATATCTCTCGTGAATTGGGGCATGATGAAATTAAGTGAGTTGCCTTTGATTGTATGGTAAGACAACAGTTGACATGGGAAACAAGGGCTAACTTTTCAGCTCAATTGTACACTCTAATACCGTTCCTAATTCCATTTCCATATCAACCCACTCTGAAGCAGAAAAAAGGATTACAATGCCTCATGCTGAAAGAGAGCTTTTAAAAAACTGAAGAGGTTCTATTCAAAGAAACAACTTTTGGATCTGTCTGGCGACAAAATATTTTATAGTAAAAATCACAATACGCAAAGACATCAGAGAAGGGAAAATGGCTTGACTATATCTCAGGTGGCTGCTTGATTCAGTGGGTGGCGAGATTCACCACTGGACTCCATTTTCCTACTTAAACTTTTCTTCCTTCAGAAATATACTTACTTTCCTTCATGAAGTCCCAATTGTCCTGAGGCCGTCTGGGAGCTTGGGAGCTCTGGATGGCTCTCAGACAGGCTGTCTCCTCTCACACTAGCTGCAGCTCTGTGCTGGGACACTAGCTCCCAGATCATTCAAAGACGTGGCTGGCTGGGAACCCCATCGTGAGCATCCATGATTCCCTCTCTCAGCATACTGCATTCCTTGTCTGTCCCCAGCTATGCCAGCACTGCCCCAAATACTGTAATTTATCCATTCGGACATATCATACAGCTCCTTTTACTGTGATCAAGTAAGGTTCTTTGCTGCATCCTCTGCTGCAGACTTTTGCTGAGGAATAATAATATTTCCGTGAAACAGGAATTTCCACTTCTCTTTTGCTTTTCTGCCCTTTATTTGAACAGGAGGACAATGGGTTCATTTACTATAGGAGTTATGGAAAAAAAAAAACGAGGAAAAAAAGTTTGATGTGTGTCACGTAACATCGAACTTTCTCTAGGAGCGGTCTCTACAACCCATGCATTCAAAACAGATTGAAACATTCCACTGGACCCTTCCTATCACAGTAGCAGGCAGACATTGATAAATAATCCTTATTAAGGCAATATTTCCCATTTAGTGAAGCAACTCAAATAGTCACACATTTTGTAGATCTTTATGAAAACAGTAAATTCCACAGTAAACAAAATTTTAAATATTTTTTATTTCTTGGTTTGTGAACATATTCTGGGGATAGAAAACAAGAAAAACCTGGCTTTTTTTTTTGCAAACTGACATCAGTTTCTATTGCTGCAATTGTTATATTGGCGTATCATCTTTCAAAGTCTAAAAGAAAGAGTACATTTCTGGAAGAGTGTTGCAGGTAGAAAGCATTGTTGTGAGACTGGCTGCTGCAGCTCATTGTAGCCATCATCAGATAGAATTTACTAGATATATAGTATTTTTAGATATAGCTATCTCTATACACTATGGCGTTCTGTCACTTTCTCTGACCTTATCCTATAATTTTTATATCTTCTCCTAATTTAGATTCACCCAGTCAATCCACCTGCATAGCTGTCTAGACTGCTTTAACCATACACATTCGAAGCTAAACTTGGAGGAGGCAGAACGTCAGCAGAGAATGAGGAGGGAATGCTTTCTCTCCCTGTGTAATTGCACTATGGGATTCTGGCCAAGTCGAATGCAAATAATAGAGGAGACACCATTTTACAGTGTCAGCCCACTAACAAATCAGAACAATGAAAGATTCTGTTAAATCCATTTCTGAAGGTATGCAGAGTTTCAGAGGCCTAGTACAAGTATATCCTCTAAACACAATAATACAACTTTGCAGTCTCCATTGCCCTCCAAAGTTTCTTGCTGAAGAAGAGTAATTTGTCTTCAGTTTTCTAGGACACACATTATATGGTCACTTATTTATTTTAATTGAAGCAGAGAAAAAGGGTCTTATCTACTGATTGTTCATGAATAAATGAATGATTAAATGTAAGCGTGTAGCTCATACAGAGTAAATGTTAGACCGAGTCCATAAAGGAGAATCTAATCATGCTCCTGATGAAGCTAAATGTGCTCTTTTTTATGTGGTCAAACAATTACTGTGAGTATGATTCCCTGAAATCATGCATGAATGCACTGTCCTAGACATATATATATACAATGCACAACACTGATGGAAAGAACAGACATGACTGACTCCATGAATAGAAACCGTATGTTTCAAAGTTAAAGGGCCAAGTACTAAGTCCAAATACCACATAGGAATAGATTTATATTTAGGCAGCAATACATTGTTTTCTTGGTTTAGTTCCCCAGAGATGACACAAGACTAGATGATGGATAGATTATTTTTATTTAAGATACTAATGGATGATCTGTTCCCACCGTGCTGGAAAGAAACAGGCAGTTGATTCCAGATTTTCCTGTGTCCCAGTGCCCTACTGACAATACCTGGAAGAACTTTGTCCGCCACTGTTAATACTGGCCAGCAGGTGTGTTTCATTCATACTTGGCTACACCTAGAATAGGTTCAGTCAATGTCCTGTATTAATATTTTGTGCAACCTACTATCACAATAGCTTCCTACAGGTAGATACTAGAGTTGATTATTCACCTTTGACTCAAACATTTCCATGCTGTTCTGTGCAAAGCAGTATTTCATTTTAAATGTAATGCTTCTGCTGATCTATTGCTAACAGAGGAATAACCATACCAATTTTAAGCTTCCTTTCCTGACAACATCCTTTCATCAATGAGAAACATGGCTGTCCCTTAGTTCTTAAGACTTAAGTTTGAGACAGAATCATCGTGATAGAGAAGTTACAAATCACCCCAGATTTGTAAGTCTCAGTATGGCAGAGTAAGGGCAGTGAATCATATTCAACTAGGCAGGCAGTACTTCTTCCAAGACTGTTTACAGAACATCTTACAGTGTCCATGTCTAATAAGTTATGCCTTGTGACTGGTATCTTTTATCAAGCTCAAGTATAATCAACATTCAGCAATATGATGACAGATTCACTATGTGTTACAATTAACCTTCTGGCTCAATTCTGTTTGCAAAAATAGGTCTGGCTAAGTGTAATCAGAAGCATTTGTGAAATGGTGTTAATTATATTTGTCAGAATTAACTCACCTGAGATGTGCTTCCAAATTTGGAAATAAATGAGAAATAAATAAGAAATAAATGAAAAATTGCTGAGAGCAATGAAGAGGAAACTGACCACTTTGAAATGTAATCATGTTTGATATATTGCTTGAGTATACCAGAACTGCTTGGTTCCAATCATAATTATGGATCCAGCTGCCACTTTTGTTACGGAGTCATTAATATTTTTATTGCCACCAGGTCAGTAAATTCATCCTATAGTAATGAACTCAAATTTTAGTCATCAGCATCTATTTTTGTAGTCCATACAAATAGTATCTTTTGTCTGATACATCTCCTAGAAAGGTAGTTGAACAGAATAAATAAAGTTATCTTTTTATTTATAAAGCATCCCCTTTACATTGGAGTAGATATTTAGACTAGAATCCTCTGAATGCCCTTGCTAATCAGGAAGACGGTGATTCAGCAAGTAAACAGACCAAAGTTGTCATGGTCAATGAGTTACTGTTGGTTAGCTGAGCTGCAATAGCAGATTATCTATTTCCTTTCAGTACATTTCAGTCAATCAGGTAAATGATTTTAGAGTAGCTGAATTTACCTCACAGCTGAGTCAGGCCTGCAAATTAACCAGGCATTAAAGGTGTTACGATGGAGCGTCTTCACCTACCTTTAATTATTTTCATGGTCTGATATTCCTGATCCTTAGTCAAACATGTCTCATTAGAAGTTCATTCCCTCTTTTGTTGAAGATTACCTCCTTTAAAAAGTCATAGAAGTCAAGTGAGGCGTGACTTTTCAATGTTTATGCTGCATTTTCTAGGGCTTTTTTTTTTTTTCTTCTTTCTTTTTTCTGGGAAGGAGGCAAAGTAAAAACAAATTCCAATATCTTCATGGCATCCCACAATTTCAATGAGTTTTTAAATAAAGCTCATTGTAGGGTTGGTATCCAAGTCTGTGAAATTTCTAAGAAAATCTGTTGGACATTTAATGAAAGTGACTTAAATATTCTAGTGGTAGGTTTTTTTTGCATTTGGCCTTTTTGTTTCTATATTTTGCTAATCATATCACTTTGTTCCTTCAAATTTAAGTTGTACACTAACAACTCTTGAAATAAGACTGGGTGGGAATTTTAATTAGTCTAAACAAGATATACTTAGACAAACTAATTTTAGATCCTTCCAAAAAACAACAACAAAAAGAAACAAATCCCAGACTGGCAAGAATGCATGCTGTTAGTGTATGCTAAGCAATGACTATACTGCCACTTTTAAAAGTTAAAAAATTAGTCATATCCAAATGTAAGCATCACTTCTTTATCCTTATCATTATAAGTAATAAAGACATCTCTTTTTGGATGCTATGTGATAGTTCTACAAGCTTAAGTAGAGCAATTAAATAGAATTGGCCTTTTTTTTGCACAAATAAATTCACTGCCTAAAATATATTTGTCTGGGTATATTTTGTTGTGGTGGATAGACCTTGGCTGGCTGTTAGGGGCCCACCCAGCTGCTGTCTCACTCTCCTCCTCAACAGGACAAGGGTATAAATTAAGATTAAAAGGTTTATGGGTCAATATGAAAACAGGGATGTCATTTACAAAGTACCTTCACAGGCAAAATGGACTCAGCTTGGGGAAACTTAATTCAATTTATTCCTAATTTATATAATTTGGATAGTGAGAAACAAAGACAAAAACTAAAATACTTTTCCCCCACTCCTGCTTTCTTCCCAGGCTCAATTTCACTCTTTCACTCCTGACTCTTATACCTCCTCGCTACCCCGAGCAGTGAAGAAGGATGGGGAATGGGAGTCCTGGTCAGTTCACAGCAGCTCCTCTTTGACACTTCTTCCTTCTCACGCTGTTCCCCAACTCCAGCCTGAGGTTCTTCCCACAGAATACAGTCCTTCATGAACTGCTGCTGCTTGGGTCTTTCCCATGGGCTGTAGTTCTTCAAGAACTGCTCCAGCATGGGTCCACTCCTTGAGGTACAGTTCATCAGGTACAGACTGCTCCAGCTTGGGTCCCCTACGGACCACAGCTCCTGCTAGAAAACCTGTTCATGTTTGGGCTCCTCTCCACAGCCACACCTCCTGCCAGGAACCTGCTCCTGCATGGTTTCTCCATGGGCTGCAGCTTCAATCAGGGCATGTTTGCCTGCTATAGCAGGGGTTCCTTCACAGGTTACAGTGCAGATATCTGCTCCACTGTAGTTCTGCATGGGCTGCAGAAGTACTGCCTACTTTACAATGGTCTTCACCACAGGCTGCAGGGGAATCTCTGCTCCAATGCCTGGAGCACCTTCTCCCACGCCTTCTTCTCTGTGCTTGGTGTCCGCAGGGCTGTTTTTCTCATTTATTTATCACTCTTCTCTCTCACAGCTTCTGCTCAGTGTTTTTTACTCTTTCTTCAACGCACTTTCTCAGAGGCCACCATCTTGGCTGAGGAGCTCAGCTGTGCCTTGTGATGGGTCCGTTGGAGCCGGCTGGAACTGTCTGTTTCTGGTTCGGGACGGCCTTCACCTCACCTCAAAGAGGCCCTGGCAGTCGCCCGCTGCCAGCACCTTGCTATGTAAACACAATATATGTGTTTAGATACGATTCGTAGCTTTCTTCCTTATATATGTGTTGATATCCATCTATTAAGCACACCTTTTACCACTTTATAAACACTAACACTGAATTTCAATTTTACAATATATATACTCAGAAATCACAATCAAGCAACTGTTCATGTCTAATGCATGTGTATAAAAATGTTATTTTAACTTATGTCTCAAAAAGTAATAAATTATGTAGAAAATTTTTTTTAACAACTTATTTAGTTTCAAGTTTTAAGAAGCGTTTGATAAAATACTAAGAAGACTACAACTTGAATGCAAAACATGCAGTATCTTTGCAGGAAAAATGCAGCACAAGAAGGGCGGAATAGGAGAAACTAAATGATGCAGTTTAAGTGCTGTAACGAACCTGATGAACTGCAAGGCAGCTTGAGAGCTGAAATAAAAGTAAGAATCTCTTAAAGATTCATAGAATTTATTAAATAATAAGTATAATATTCTTTAAGTTCATATTACAGATCTCTTTTTCCCATGTTAACATAAAACAAGGTTATTGCACCCAAGTCTGAAGTAACCAAACAACACACAGTTGCACCATTAAGTTACCAGAATTGCAAGCTTCAGTTCATTCTCTGCGGAGAGAAAATCACTAAAGTTTTGACCATGACCTACAATTGCTATTTTCCTATATTAACAGGTCTCGAGGAAGAAAGCATGTTTGGTTGTAGTCCTAAATGTCAGAAAGTTAATCCCATATTAGTGGTGCAGGTGACATATTTTGTATGAGTTTTAGGAAATTCTGAATTAGAAGAAACAAAGATCCTGACATTTGTAACTACCAGTTGTGTTCTTCCACTATTTTCTAATCAGAAAAACACATAACAAAGCCAACCTAAAGTGTTTCCAACCTTAAAATGCAGTATATTATTTTTTATTTGTTTGGTTTTTTCACGTCTATATAACACTGTACAGAGATCAAAACACATAGACAGGTAGGATTCTGTGGATACCGTCAAGAAAAGTGTGCAACAAAATCTTTCACCAAATGCTTTTAAAGCAAAGAAGCTCCTAAGGGATAAGAAAAGGGACATTCATTTGATTATGAAGGATGTAGAGAGCAAAAAGAAAGGCCAGGTTGCAGATAGCATGGAGATGATCGGAGCAAAATCACAGGGACTGTAGTGGAACAAGCTAGACATCATATATTGAAAAATGATCAGGGTGAGAGAAAGAAAGTGAAAAGGTCATGTTCCCACTTGATAACAAATTTCTCAGGACAGTAAACACAAGGACTATCTGTGATGCACTGCAGAAGACCAACACAATGCTGAGTGACTAACGGGTTAATTAAATTCAACATGAAGACATGCCGTATTTTCCAAGAAAGGAAACAGATTTTTTTAAATTACTAGAAAAAATCAAAATAAGGGAAGAATACAGGAAGCATCATTCTGCCACTCAATAAATCTAAAGTACAGTGACATTTTGAATACTACCAGTAGATTTGTCCCAGATCCTTCCCATCTCAAAAAACATGTTATAAAATTGGAAAAGGACAATTGCACCTGTAGAAAAGTTTCATATGAGGAATGATTAAGCTGAGTACATTCTTCAGCCTGAAAAAGAAATGACGGAACAGTAATGGTAGATATCTATAAAATAAATGAGACATACAGAAATTAAATGGTAAATTATTATTCATTCTCTGCTCTATTACAGTAAGTAAAGCTAGAAGATGACAGTTTCAAAATAGAAGTTTGTCTCTTTACTGGGTGTTATGAAGCTGTGAAATTTCTTGCTGCAGATTCACAGGCTTAGAAGATCATTCAGGCTGCAAGCGAGCTCAGGATGTGTCTAGTCTGAACTCTTATCCAAAGCAGGGTCAGCTCAGACGTCAGACTCACCAGATGAAGCGAAACTTATAAAAGAAAATTATGTCATGGACTACTACACCCACCCACAAGACCTCTTTCTCTCCCCGTACCCCATACTCAAATGCTCTGTGACTCTGGGGAGCTCAGGAGTGGTGGTGGGTATGAGAGTCTTCTAGAGAAGGATCATTGTGTGATTGCATTTATAATATTTCCTAGTCATGCGTTTTTGATGGAGACAAAAGACCTGGATTTTCTTGTGATCCAGTATAGCCTCTTTCATGTTCTCATGGATGTACTAGTGAAAAGCATGATTCAATAAAGGAATTGTTAAATAAATGAAAAATGTATTTCCCAAATGAAAAACTAAAAAGCTGTAATGAAGTGTTAATGGGAAAGAGTTAGGTTATAAATATTAAAGAATGTATATGAGAAACAGGATGCCACTGCCAGTTTTGACACCGAGCCCATGAGAGCTGTGTCTTAATTGTCACTGAGACAGCATGGCTGTAACTGCAGATTCACTTTTTTGCCTTTTGAGCTGCTTTTTTTCATTCTGACATGCTGCTTAGATCTGGTTCTCTTTGATAGAATGTGAGGACTGTAAGCAATTGAAAAAAGTCAGTCTGCTGCCAGAGTTTAAACAGGTATTAGCTTTTATAGCGATTTTAGCTCAGTGTGGCTGTGAATGAAGAAATGGTGACTATCTAACTACTGCCATTTTTCAACTAGATAAAGACTGCTGTGGACCCAATCCTGTACCTGCTGAGTTTCAATTTTAATTTTTTTTGGTGCTCAACAGTTCTCAAAAAGGGATCAGTGGGTCAACATGCATGTGCACAGTGATTATACCCATCTACATCCTCAAAACCAGGACATGAGTGAGTGAGATAATACCTCTCTGATGGGGGCACCTCATTACAAGCACTTACCCTGAAGGCAATCAGCAGTAAGTGTGAGCAGCCCAAGCAGCAAATCTATATTTCCAGATAGATTGCATTTTTAATGTTGGGCACAAACAGCAGCTAGTGTACAAACTTTCATAACATTTGAACTCTACATATGTAATATTCACATATTTATGCTAAGAATGCTACAGTGTAAAAGCAAACACTAAAAAGTCAGAGGTTACCAGATGTAATATTGCTTTAGTCCTAATTTAGCCCCCTTTGTACATATGCATTTTGTAATTATGTTGTACTTTCATACAAATTTCTGAGTATCCTTGCCTCATTCAGCGTACCTTTCATTCTCTGTTTTGTTTCTACACAACATCTTTATTATTTAGTGTGTGGCCATATGCCTTGTTTACTGAATCAGACTCTGCCTTGAAGGCAGAACTAATCTGTTTGTAGAATTTTATACAGTATTTATCGTTGATGTTACAGTGTGGCACAAACAAGTCACTTGATTTTTACAGTATCTTTGGAAAATAAAATGTTATTTTCCTTTATACAGGAAGGCACAGAAGGTCAGATGCACCTATTAATTTGGAGTTCCTATTGTGGCATGATTTTTTATACCATGTGACATTATATGGCATTTTATCCCTTCAATAAAAAGTTTTGATTACCTTTGCTCCTTATTGCCCAGACTTTCAACAAATCGAACCCTAGACACTCAGAAAGTGAAGGGCAGATGTTTTGGTGACCTGTAAGCAGTTTGATCAACACGACCATCCCAGAAACACAGGATTCAGTGTCATAAAGAAGGACAGTCTGTTTTCACATAGCACCATTTAAAAGGCTAAAAGACAAGACTGTTCTTTCTCTCTTCTATCTCTACCTTTCCTCATTCTGTTCACAACTTTCTAAACAAGCAAAGCAGAATTCCTACAAACAACAGTTTCATTACACAGTCTTTGTTGATATCTACAGCACATCTATTTTTTGCACTGAATATGTATACATGTGTCATGGTTTAGCCTGGCAGGAGACCAGGTGCCCACAAAAGCCACTCTATCACTCCCCTGCCTCAGCTGAACAGGGGGGAAAAAAAACAATGAAAGTCTCGTGGGTCAAGACAAGGACAGGGATAGATCACTCACTATTTACCGTCATGGGCAAAACAGACTCAGCTTGGGGAAATTAGTTTATCACCAAACAAGTCAGAGTAGGATAATGAGAAATAAAATCAAATCTTCAGACATCTTCCCTCCACCCCTCCCTTCTTCCCGGGCTTATCTTTACTCCTGATTTTCTCCATCTCCTCCCCCCAAGCAACACAGGGATCGGGGAATGAGGGTTGCTGTCAGTACATCACACAGTTTGTCTCTGCCACTCCTTCCTCCTCAGGGGAAGGACTCCTCACACTCCTCCCCTGCTCCAGCATGGGGTTCAACCCACAGCAGGCAGTCCTCTATGAACATCTCCAGCGTGAGTCCTTCCCATAAGCTTCAGTTCTTCATGAACTACTCTAGCATGGGTCCTTTCCATGAGGTGCAGTCCCTCAGAAACAGGCTGCTCCAGCGTGGGTCTCCCACAGAGTCACAAGTCCTGCCAGCAAACCTGCTCCAGCACAGGCTCGTCTCTCCATGGGTCCACCGGTCCTGCCAGGAGCCTGCTCCAGTGCAGGCTCTCTACATGGTCACAGTGGAGGGGAGGGGATTCATTATGAGATTCATCTAAGACCATTTCTCTAGAATTTTGAGCTCCCTCTAGGTGGAAGCACAACCATCTTGTGTATTAGCCACTACTCCCAGTTTTGTATCATTGGCAAACTTGCTGAGGATGCAATTTGTCCCAGAGTCCAAGTTGTTAATGAAGAGGTTAAACAGTATCGGTGACTGTATCAGTCCCTGGGGTACACCACTAGTGACTAGCCTCCAACTAGGCTTTGTGCCACTGATTACAAAATCCTCTAGGGCCAGCTGTTTCATCAGTTTTCAACTCACCTCACTGTCCGCTTATCTAAACTCAACATTGGCAACTTGTCTGCAAGGGTGTTATGAGAGATAGTGTCAAAAATCTTACTGAAGTAGAGGTAAACTATGTCCACTGCTTTCCCCTCTTCCTCCAAGGCAGTTACCTCATTACAGAAGGTTATCAGGTTGGCCAGACGTCATTTCCCTTTGATAAATTCATGCTGAATACTCCCAATCAGCTTCTTCTTCTGTACAGCTATGGAAATGTTTTCCAGGAGGATTTTCTCCATCATCTTCCTAGGAATACAGGTGAAGCTGACTGGCCTGTAGTTCCCTGGATCTTCTTTCTTGACCTTCTTGAATATAACATTGGCATTTGTTCTCTTCCACTCTTCAGGAACCTCTCCCAGTCGCCATAACCTTTCAAAGATAGTTGTGAATGGCCGAGCAGTGACATCAGTCAACTCTTGCAGCACTTCTAGGTCCAATCAATCAGGCCCCAAGGACTTCTAAGCAAGAAAAGTAAAGAAGTTCAGTACAAACACCTGCTGGTAACAAACAAAAGAAACTCAGTATTCTGGAAGAGAACTCCTTTGGGTTTTAGATTGTCTGCTCTTCCTCCTTGCTGAAATCCAGACATTGTCCCTGCTTTTTCCTTAACCCAGTTCATCAGCTGAAACTTATACTATGTATCTGAGGACTGTACAGCAGACTGACTGTTCAGGCTGGTTCAGGTTTAGAACAGTTTGGGCTGACTAGAGCTTTCATGGTACATAGAAGTTAGCTGCTCAGATATAGCCAGATATTAGTCTTGTCACTAACTAGTCTTGTCAAAGGATCATTCTGACACAGAATGTCGAGAGTAGATCCTAGGACAAGATATTCCCCTCGTGTCTGGGAAGGAAGTAGTGAATTTACTCGAGAAGTGAGCAACTAGTATGCATTCATGGAATATGACCAAGAGGAGACCAGGGCGTAAGAGTGAAAAGAGAAAGAAAAATGAATGTTGGACACATTTTCTGTTTCCTTGATTAATTACTTCCAATTCCTTCATAATCTTCAGCTCCACATTCTCTGCACTTCTGGCCCAGTCAGTAAATAGTTCTTCCCGTGTTTTGTAGGCCCAAACACATTCCTCATTTACTCTTCTTTTGCCCAGAAAATACCAAAACTTCTGTCAAATTCCTTGCATTATGTAGGCACAAGTTAATCAGACCCCATTTAATTTTCAAAGTCTCTGATTGCTGATTCTTTATTTCATTTTTTGTGGCTCATGTTAGCCAAGAACAAACATCCTCCTGCTCCCGAACTCCTTAAATTTGTCGTGAATAGCTTTCTCTTTCAATAATGCTTAGTATCAAATAGAGAAACAATATTTCTTCTGGTAGCTGGATCCAGCTCAGGTCGAGAACTGGAGCACATGAGTCGTGGAAAGAGTCTTAAGGGAATATAAAAAACTAAGTAACTGCTGCTGAACTATGTAGAGTGGAATTATTCTAAAGGTAGAACCTGACACCATATGGTCAGATCTTTCGATAGATGTCAACAAACCAAATCTGTCACATAGGATACTTTCATGCCCCAAAGAACATAGATGTTAGCACTATCCAGTAAAAATTTCTAGAAGTTTATAGTATTGACGAAAATAATCTTTTTTCACCTTTCCTTTCACATACGACTGAAGTCGACCAATAAAGAGCAAATACTACTAATGATAAAAAGATTTCTCTGAGACAAACATCTAACAGATAATTTAAATGCACTTAAAGTATGACAAAGTTCTAACCAACTGAACACATTTTTTTATACAGTGTCACACACCTTTGACACTGTTATTAGATATACTTCATCGTCATGTGACCACCTCCAACACAGGTTTTACTTCTGATAAAAAAACAAAGCAACACAATCACTACATCACAGTTAATAATCAGTTCATATTGTTACAAAAAGAAGACTTCATTCCAAGTACACTGAAAATTTTTCAAGAAAAATTTTACATTCTATCAGAAGTTCCACAAAACATGATTTTAATAGATTTTAGTCATGGTTACTGCTGTTGGAGATACTATTTTATTTCCTTGTAAATGGAACTGAATAACAGGATTAAATGTTTAAAACTGGTGCAGAACACCTGGTTAGATCTTTTAGAACTTACAGTAGTGTCAGTCACTACTTTCACACCATGTATTTTATTCAATAAGAATAGCCCCGTAACAGCTAGAAAGAGTTAGACCACTCTTTAGCATTTGCTTCTTTCTGCTTTGATTACATTGTCGATCTGTTTCTTGAAGCCGTTTTTTCTCCCCAATTAACCCTTACATAGTGAGTAAGCCTATGACTAAGTACAGTTTTGCTGTCCAACAGAACTACTTTATGATTAGTTACTTACATTCAGCATCAGTGTAGTAGTAGATAAGTTAGATAAATTGCGATGAACAATAGCACTGTTGAAGTAAAGGGAAGTCTTCCTTGTTATCAAGTAAAATATCAGTTCAAAGCATTAACTCTTATTGAAGTTGAGTAGTCAAACTAAAGACATTTTTCCAGCTTGTCCTAACCATAGGTCAGAATATTCCTAGTTACGGTAAGTACCAGCTGTCCATGCAGCCTGGAAGATGGTGCTGAGGCTTGAATCTAATGGCATTCATTCTCAGTCAATCAGAAGAAAAATTCTGAGGGACAGTGATGGAGCCAATATCCTAACTCCTTGAAGATTGCCTTGCTGTATGCCACATTGCCAGTGCTTTTACTAAGAACCTGGGGATATGAGAGAGCATGACACATTGACAAAATTCTAGCAACATCTGCCTTGCCTTACACATGGTGTATAAAAATTACTGTTATTTTAACAGATTGGAATTGATCAACTGAGAAAGAAAAGTCTGCACGAATAGGTCATTTGTGTCACAATGTAATGAATTGCAACACTTCTATTAATTATAAACATTTTAATAATTAGTACAGCAGCTATTAACAATAGTAAAGTATAATTCATTACTGGAAAAATGGACATGTTTTATTGGTGTACTGATCCACAGTGAAGGATTTCAGGAACAGCTTATTTACCATGTTAATATTAATTCAAAATCAAGTTCTGATGTTAAAACAAGATTGATGAAGACTCTATTTCTTCTTCTGATGAGCTCAGTCCTCTATCTAACTGAAAAAATTGCTTTGCTCTGTTGACTCAGTGAAGTTAGCTCTTTTGGGGAGCACTTTGTTGCACAGGCTTTTTCACTTCTACACATTTTACTAACTCCACTTGCTTTCTTTAATTTTCTGGCAAGGAGAAGTACCACTAGATCAGGCAACTTCTTAGCTGGAGAAACTGGTTTCTCAAGGTACTTCACGCTGTTAACTGCATATGTCTTCCTCATGAACTATTAATAGTGTCTTTCTATAGCTGTGGAGTCCTGAAGAAGTATGAAAGGGGAGGACAAAAAAAAAAAAAAAAGAAGAAAGAAGACACTAAAAAATGCCATA
>Ga0065711_1028975_pt1 | contig 38202 bp, 21 predicted proteins | sample Hoacrofraction12_FD_59098 | JGI IMG/M metagenome (GOLD analysis project Ga0065711, IMG submission 59098) | Hoatzin crop microbial communities from Cojedes, Venezuela - Epithelial fraction 12 v2 (version 2) | ecosystem: Host-associated > Birds > Digestive system > Esophagus > Crop | place...
CTTTTCTTTTTCTTTTCTTTTTTCTTTTCTTTTTTCTTTTCTTTTCTTTTCTTTTCTTTTCTTTTCTTTTCTTTTCTTTTCTTTTCTTTTCTTTTCTTTTCTTTTCTTTTCTTTTCTTTTCTTTTCTTTTATTTTCTTTTCTTTTTTCTTTTCTTTTCACTAGATTCTCAAAAAGGCTTGTACTGAACAGCTTCCTGTACAAACAAAGTGAGAATTTGCCATCTAACACTGGAATTTTCTTATCATCTGAAGGAAAAACTGTATTTTTTACTCTTGTCAAAAGTGGTTGTTCTGTTGGCTCAGTAGGACTGCATGACAAGGTGACTTAGGAAACTGCTGCCACAGATTGCTAGTGGAAGATATTTGGGGTTTGGAAGATTTGGAGGTAGAGCTCTGAGGACATTGCAACTGTCCTATAGGATAATAACTATATTGAAAGGAAGATTGACATACTGGTGTCATTGTTGTGTCTTTCATTAAACTGCAACAGGAAAGACAATACTGCAATATTGATTTGATCAGCATGATTAAATTGAAGTTTAGTATTATCTTCCCAGCAAATAAGAAATTCTTGTTTTAGTTATCCAAACGGCAGAAGCCCAGACATTTCATCAATAAGACTGAACATTGTAGAGTTATTCCAAAATACAAAGCAAATGTGTATTTTTCTCATTTTCTTTCTTTTCATACCTAGCTTATAATACTACTATACGCGAAGGTGTCTTATTTGTCTTTCCAGAGATCAACTATTGAAAAATCTACATTCTTCGTGTGGAGAACCACATACCTCAATATGAAAAAGGGTATACAACAATTTAATATTTTTACTACTTAAAATGTGGATTTCTCATACCAGATCTGGACAACAGGCTATGATTTCTGCTAAGAATACTACGCAAGTCTATACAGTTTCAGAATACTACAGTTTTTCAAAAGCTGAAATTAAATGTGTTGTCTGTGACAAACACTAGATTGCAACTCTCAAAGACTAGTTGTTAAAAATTTGCTGTATTATCATAAAGAGTGTTCATATAAGATAGCTCTAAAGAATCATGCTGTTGTTTGTCATAATTTCTATTTTCAGTAATCAATACATACATTATGTATAAGATTGAAGGTACGAAGATTTTGATGAATTCACATCGGCTTGAAGTGCAGTTCACTTAAACCCACAAATATTGTAAAAATATTCTAGATATACTAAAAATTGCTCAAGCTTTTTTTCATTGTTTCTTAGTAAGGCACAGACAGCTTTTTATTAAATTATTTTCCAAATGTTATTTTGTAAAGAAATTTAATAAAATTTACTACTCTGCAATCCATTGAGTACTTCCTAATTTAATTTTCATATTCTGCATTTCCTGGGATTTACAATTAAAATTGTGATGAGCCAGACATTCAAACTCTTACATGTGTGAGATTTTATTTATTTTTTTAGCTGAACAATATCAGAAGGATTTTGGTTTTATAAAATATTTTTTAAACAAAAAAGTGCAAGCAAATGAGGTGTTTTGTACACAGATTGTAAAGTTTTTACGAAGTTTAACAAATGCTTTCTTCTTTTTTTCTTCTTTACCCACTCAACTCTTTGGCAAAGTTGACTGTTTATGCCAATGCCAGATACAGTTAATAGAAAATAATAGTTCTGACATTTTATACTCTCCAACATTGATCAAATAAAATTTAAAAAATCCTATTCTCAAGAACAGACACTGTCATTAAAATTCTTGCAGATTTATTTACATAAAACTCAGCATGTGTGTAACCAAGAATAAGCCATTGCGTTTGAGAGTTAGTTCATTTTACTAATAATTTATTATACAGAGATCTTGGAGTTCACTACAGATAAATGTATTTCTTTGTTTTGTAGCAGTCGTGTTTATTTTTATTTTGTTTTTGAAAAGCCTTTTGAGCTTTGCAGCATATTGCAAAATTTACACTCATTATTTTATCCATTCTCTAAAACAATAGGTTATTGTTGTGCCTCTAGCCCAGAAAAAGAAGCGCTCCAAACAAACCTTAAGGATGTTGGGTCACCTGCACATTCTTATGATCATGCTAGATGCAATCTTTCTCCTATACTGAGATTGGTAAGGCTTTTTAACTAGTCCCTGGGCTGAGTCCTTGTGCTGTAAACACAGCAAGTGCAAAAATACTTGAATTTACTCAGTGGTTCTGCCAAAATCTATCATACAGGCCTCCCAGTGGTAGCTTTCAATTTATGTTCAAGCCTCCACCATTTTCATATATAGAGGCCTCTTCTCAAAATTTTGCAGTACTTCAAACTGAGATTATATTGTGTGAAAAGTAGCTGCTCTTTAGGCTTTTATCAGAGCCAATAAGATTCCTAATATATAGGAAGACACATCTGAGGATTGAGAGCCTTCTAGAACATCCACCACATGGCAAAAAAGACATAGAGGTTTTGTCAGTGTCACTAGGAAAAGCATCACAAACCGTTGCCTCCAAAGACTGTAAAAGCACACAGGGTGGTGCAGTGCCAGGGAAGACATAAGTTTAGAGGGCTTCATAGTTTGACTCCCATTATGAAACAGCTTTTGTTACAAAAAACGGGTGTATTAATTTTCAGAGCCATCAGTCTGTCTAGTCTCCTCACTCAGCATTGAAGGTCAGTACTGTATCAGCGGCTTTCTATCAGCAGCACGTTCCTTCCCCCTGTATTTAGTAGGGAAGGAGCAAAAGACGAGTCCCACCCATCTGAGGACTGGGATGAGGGATGTCTTGGTGCAAGGGGATACTGCTGGTCCTCTCTGATGCAAGACCCTGCTTGTGGCAGCCTGGATTTGGCTGTCTAATGGGAAAAGGTGTCAGAATCAATAATATACTTGTGCAGATAATGTGGCCTCCACTGTACTGTTTCTAGACTTTCCAGCCCCTTTTCAACATCTGTTAAAACAGGCAAGCTTGCTGAATTAAAAAAACAAAAAACATCTCCGGTAATAAAGGTATATACTAGTTACAGTTTCAGCTACAATTCTTAGCAAAGTTATTGACAGCAGACTGTGGCTGTTTTTGACTATTTTTCTGGTTAAGAATTATCCTTGAAGGGATCTTAAACTTTGCCTAGAACTTACAGAGTCGAGTTTGATTACAAAATCTTTGCAAGCAGTTTGCAAGGAAGACAAGAATCTACAGCATACTTGTGCTAGATTTCATTACTGAGTAGCCTTTTGATTTCCAAGAAAGTTCTCACCTCCGGAATTTTCCAACAGATGTGATTATAACACCTACGAAGGAGATGACATTATATGACGGAGACATAAATGAGCCAGGGGAGCGAAATGATCACTAGCAAGTGACTATTCATATTATAAACAGACCTTCACGTTACAAGCAGAAGAAACTTTTTGTTCATCTCTAATCACCGTCTCTGCCACAATAGCCTAAAAGGAGGCTAGAGGACAGCTGCTTCTAATAGTCTCCGAGTTGTATGCCAGCTTTCTTACAACTCTTCTAAGAAAAAAATCTAAATAACAACAGCACTGTCTATTAGAGATGTGATGGTGTTCAGTATCTCTCTCTCAGCTTTCCATAAGCCTGTTCATACAGATTCTCAAGGACTTATACTGGCATGCAATTAAAATGAAATATTAATTGGTATTAAAAAAAAAAAAAGATTGTGCCTGCAGAATATAACTCAGTTCTAATATATTTCACAATACATTTATTCAGTGAAGGAAAGTATTCCTTTAGCCAGCAAAGTAAATTTTCTGATCTCCAAATGGACATTTTATCCTCTTCCAGCCTGATCTTGTGATGGCATCATGAATTTCACAGACAGCTTGGTTAATCAGCAGACTACTCCAGAAGACAGCTTTGTTGGCGAAAAGTAAAGTTCCTATTTCTCTTTTAATATCCGTGTTCAAAGCTCCTAAAACATTCCTTCAGATCTCACATTCCTACACCATCCTTGTATTTACAGTGTGCAAGAAACTAAGCTAGGTTTAATTAGTTCAGAAAATACCAGTTAGTTCAGACTACAACTTATAAGGACTATGTCAGTTTTTTATTAAAAACTGTTATATATGCTATTCCTTTTTCCATCTCAAAGTTCCTTTGCCTTTGCTCTCACATTCCTCAAGTTTGCTGAGATGTCTGTGTTACAGCAGATTAAGAGAAATTTAAGTTATACTCCAAGTGCCAGTGATCTGCAAAATAAAAAATGTTTTGAAATGTGTTTCCATTGAATTGCTGACTTTAACCTTTCTTCTTTTTTTCTTTTTTTGTTTCTGTGATTTACTGGTGAATGCTGCCATTTGTTCTGGTCTTCTGCTGTTACTTTGATATAAGCATTGACATTAAGCAATTCTTAGAGAAACTTTTCAACTTAGAAGGAGGAAAAAAATGTTCCTATCTGAGAACATCTTAATAAAATGGTTACACATACTCACATAAAATGAAAGTTTATGTTTTTTTCACGCATTGAAAAGTTCAGTACTTCTGTAATTGTCACAGAGGGCAAGAAAGAAACCTTGTTAATTGTCTACAGATCAAAAGTAATCTCAAACTTTTGGAAGCCTTCAATGGCATCTGTGTCACACAACACAATAATGTTGTGTGACGTGGCTTAGGTTACACAGGTAGACTTGTCTCCAAACGTAAGAAAAAAATGGGAAACAAATAGAAGTTTGGGAGTGACTTTTTAGCTAAATTAGGAACATATTCGCAGCTAAAATATAGACTTCCATGAATAAAATCATACTAGCACTTCAAAGGCTTATGATTCATCTTTTATTACTTTTTATTTCTTTATTTTCCTCATTGTGGATAAAAACTAAGGAAATATCCAAGTTTTTCCCTGAGAAAAATTATAATAATTTTCAAAACTTCATATCTATCTTTATCTGATTACATATTAAACAATATTCTTGTTCTCTTGTCAACATTACTGGGTTTATTTCTACCAATATGTTATAACTATGTACTAAAAAGTATAAACTGTACATTGAAGTCTATGCATTACGTAGATACCAGCAATATTTATTTCACAGGGATGGGGTTTTTGTTTAGTTTTTATTTTTCTTTTCTGTGAGACTGGAATAAAGAATGAACAATTTAGTTTACAATCTAATTTTGAGGGAAATGAGAAGTGATGAAATGTCATGAAAAGAGAGAATCCTGAAATAAAGCAGAACTATTTCACAACACACATAACTCCTTTGTAGCTCGTAAACAACATTGACATCCCTTGCCTATTATTCACTTATTTGCAAATAACTGACATTATGCCTGTGCTTAAAGTCAAGCATGTCACTATTGCAGTAGCGTAGGCACCTGTTGCTCCTTTGCCCATAATTCCTACACTGTAGAGCCTTGTAAAAGAGACCTGATACATTTTGCTGGGCAGAAACAGCAAGGGCACCCAGTTCACACTGAAAGTAAGGGTACGACTGTCAAAAGAGAAAGAGCTAGAGCCCGCTCACTTCCCCTGCCTTGTGATCTTTTCCTGCAGCACAGCCAGTGCCTTTCCAGACAGTGGGGTAGAAAGGGCAGACAGGGTTCAAGTGTGCTCAAGAGATCATGCAAATATTGCCAGTACTGGGAAAACTTTGCTGAAGCTGACACTTCTCCAGGCAGATTGCTCAGCCCTGTCCAGAGTGAGCTGAAGAACATGCAACAAAACTCTGTAACAAGATCTCTCTGCATCTCATCAAGTATGACAGAAATCTGTAATACTTTTAATTGCAGTCACATCATTATAAAAAATGGCATCAGGCATCAAAATCCAAGTCTTCATGAACCCAGTTTTCAATGTCTATATCACACCATTGCAACTGCAGATAAAGTATGTAACAAAAATGGAAAATGTTTATTTCTACTTTGAGGTTGTAGGTACATACTGAGTAAGTTCGTTCTGGTTACACAGATTTCCTTGGTGTCAAACTTAGCCTCGGAAATCATAAGCCTCAGTAACGGGGAAGGGAAGGAAACACGTGTTTTTGAAGCAGGGCTTGTTAGAAAACTTGCCTTTGAAACTCTCCTAAATATATTTGTATTAATTTCTTTCATTTTCATCTTCTTTGGTATTTAAAAATGCACATGTGGTTTATTCCACAGACAATTATTCCAAAGTTTTGTTCTTTTCAAATCAGTAAGAATACTTTTATTTACTTCATTAAAGTAATAATTTTACCCTTAAAAAGGTAATCATTCTACATTTCCCCAACTCAGTTTGGGGAAAGAATTTCTAAGGTTGTTTCTTTTTTCCCGATAATTAATTTAGCAATGGTTTCATAATAAGTGTACTTTAATAACTGTGAGAAAATATACAAATGCATCAGTCTTCAATATAGAATTAATTTCCTGTCTGCTAGAAGTTGTGGCACTGTCATATGAGATATACAAAACTTGTAGTCTCTGTGTCTTGATGTGACATAATTTGCTGGTCTGTTCTAATTTTTAAAACATAAAATATAGAGAGCTATGTATCAGATAAGTTGTAAGTACTTGTGTCTTTTGGCAATTTTTATTTATTTTTTTAATTTATTGAGTAAATGCATAAAAAAATTTCTGTTAAAAAATTTTAAAAAAATTATTTATTTCTGCAAACCAGAAAATCTGGCCATTTTTTTGTGTGTCATGACTTTGTAATTGCCTTTTAAGAAGTATATGTAACACAAGAATTATCTTTGTGATACCTCTTTTGTGGAATATAATTTTATAAGGTATTTTGTCATAAAGCAAATTCCTGTAAATAAGACTTTTGCTTAAAAATAGTGATAACAGCCCCTTTTGTCTCTATCAAATTGAATATTATTATTTTTTACTCTGTCAGGCAGTCACTACATGAAAATAAACCATTCAATGCTATGGTTTTAGTTTATTTTATGTCTCTTTTTCATGGCACTATAGTTTTTTCATTCCCCACCAAAGAACAATCAGTCGATCAAAATTTATTAGCTAGTCTTGACCTATCTGGATCAAGTTAGAAACTGTGGTCTCCTATGCAAGCCATTTAGTGAAATTTTCTATGTAGTTGACCAGAAATACTGTTATGTTTGAGAATTTGCATCTACTTCAGTCTTCCTCTAAATTTAAGGGCTTAACAATAAATTTTGGACTTCCTGTCTTGCTATTAAAGGAGAATGAGGGTCTTTAATTTATTAAAGAAGATGGACTTGCTTTATTATTAGAGCAGTAGTATTTTATATAAAAGCCAAGGAAGGATGTTCATTTATAAGGACAATTTTTTTTCTTTTTAAATTGGTGGTAACAGATAATGGACAGTTAAAGTGTGGTGTTAGTCACCACTTAACATCATGAGTTATGGCTGAAATAGGTGAACACCTCGGAGTGCGCTGTTAAATGATCATTGGAGTAGATGATGGAAGAAACTTTGATCATATTCTGCAGATACCAAGACGTATCTAAAATTTACATGTAAGTTAAAATAATAAGGAAATCCTACAAGTGTGTGATTAACAAATGACTTGGTTTGACTCCATGTTTTAGTAATGAAAAAGCAGGAAAAACTGAAAAATATTTGACCTATTCATCAGGAACTGAATAATCCTTGTATTTTCATTGACTGCTATTGACGAATTTAGTGTGACTGACTTAAAATCTGTTCTGTTTTCACACTAAGCTTAGTTTTGTCCTTAGAAATACCTAAGAGGATATAAATTGCTCTTTGTAAGGACACTAAAAAAGATAAATTCTATTAATGGTATGTAATAGGTAGGTTTAGCTCCTTGTAATTAGACATCTGTAGCTGAAAAACTGTTAAACATTGTCACTGATTGAAACAGTCTGTCTATGAGTTTGATAATGGCTGTATCTGGCTCTCCCATCTATCAGATGGTACCAGCATGCTTACCAGAAGATGCAGAATTTAGCTTTCTAGATAGTTTGTTCAACAGTTCAAAGAAGCCCTTAAAATGTGATGAAGTGTATCAAGAACACCATGATTAGCTGTGTTCCTCCAGCCTTTTTAATTAATCAGCTAACATTAAGAGTGGAGAATGAGATCGTACAAGGCAGTATGTCTTGCACTTATTTGCAGCTTTCATTGTCCAAATCAACGGTGTGAAAGTCATTATGCTTTGGCAAATTTGTTACTAGAATTTCCTGGCCAGCCTTTGCATTAAAGCCCAGAGAAATCAATGGAAAAGTCCTTAAAGCCCATGTTTTCTGAAAGCACCACTGAAATTTCCCGTGGAGCATAGCTCACTTCACTTCTCTAATAGGCATAGCTGTCATGTCTTACTGACTCGATAGAAATATTTCTGAAATAAAATAGTATTTACTTACATGGCCCTAATTTTTAGAAATAAATTATCTAATCTGGTCTTTATCTCATGTATGATTCAGTAAATACCTGGTTAGGTGACTCCGCCTGATTATTAGCGTGAAACCACATATCTTGTAAAAACTGCCTTTTGTACTCTCGCATTACTACTTCTCCTTTCTTAAAAAAAGTGTGAAAAAAGCTATCATGCAAGTGAAGTCCTGGAAAGTATTTCTGGAAGTAATTACGACTTTGGATGTTCATAATGAACTTTAAATCAGATGATAGATACCTCAAGACTGAGTTTTGTTCTCAAAAAAAATAAATATACTAAAAATTATCTATTTAAATTGAGAAATAATAAAAAGTATAGAAGAACAATTCTTTTCATTCTAAAATAGACCCCAAAATGACCAGGGGCATAGTGATTATTTCTCAAAAACATTTGCTAGCAATCGAATACCTTGCAGTTTTTCCTGCTATGAGTCTATACAGTTCTCCAGTTGGAGATCTGTGTTCCCAAGGCTTGCATCTTTCTTTTATTATTAAGAAAGTACAGTTCAATTAAAGTTTATCGATATTTGGAATAAAGGAGCCGGGGAGAATCTCCCATTGAATAGGCTTGCAACTATAATTTCTTTCTGTTCTTTGCATCCCTTTCTCACCCAGAAGTACATGTAGAGTGCCTTCTTGCAACATATCAGCTGCCAGATCTGACAGGATTATTGTCATTAGATCTTTCGAAAGTTCATCTGCGTGCAAATGAGACAGATCTTTATAAGAAGCCTGATTTTTGTTAACATTATCCAAAAGAAAAATCTCTTTCTCTTTAGGTAGATAAATGCACATATTGTAAATGTGTGATAGTGTGCAATGCAATACTCAGTATAAAAGGAAGAACTAAGGACTGTAACTGTTTGTAGGCATGTGGTAGCGAACGTACAATTTCTCCTGCAATGCAAGCAAAATGAAGCTATTCACATCGTGCAGTAGGTGCATATTCCGATGTGCATTCACATTTTACATGTGTTGCCTAATATGATACCTTCGCTGTCGTGTAGTAATGGAGGAGTATTGGCCTCTCAGGAAGGAGCAGCAAGGAGGGTTGAGCAATGCCTCCATCCCCTGCTCCCATCAGATGATCTCACAGAGGAGCTCAGCTTGCAGCAGGGCTCGAGTCAATGCATTGTACCAGCATAGCAAGGTCCAGCCTGGCAGTCTGCAATCTGGTCATTCCTGTAGTTTATTCAACGCCCAGGAACAGCACCAGCACAATCTGAACATCCGGAAAAATATCACAATGTATAAATATGAATTCTCAACAAAAATGTGAACTGAGTTCCAAAAGGTTTGACTGTTTGTTTGGTTTATGTTAGTAGTTTTTGTCTCTAATTATATTTCCTATATTTTCTCTTCAGGCATCACAGGAAATTTGACAAGATATTTGTTTACTCAAGACTTCTGTTCTCTGCCTACATCAGCTAGGCCAAGCAAAGTCACAAGTTTAAAAATTTTATGGTTCATATCCTAATCATATGAGCCTTTTGAACTTTATTCTTGAAGATTAGCTAAAGAAAACCTAGGGAGAGGAAGAAAGATCATCAAAAGTAAGCAGGATGCCTAAAAAAAAAGTGTTTCTTATTTCTGAAACCAGCAGGACTGATCATTTTCACACGAGACCTCAGTTACAAGTACAGAGATACGTTTTAAAGCCACGATTCAATGTTAGTGGGTGAAACACACCATACTCTGCTCACTCTTGACCCAGCTGCAGTTGTGAATAAAGTTACTGACAGAGGACCCACAGCCTATTTTTCCAGTTTATTTGTTGGTGAATATTCTAAAACACGTGTAAAGCTGTTGATTCTTTGAGGTTTTCTTCAGTCTATTATAAATATTTTTGCTAACAGTATGTCTCTCACTGTAACCTACAAAAGTTCTTGCATCAGACACATATGGTGGCAGCAGGGTCCAAGGTAGCTATGCACTAACAATATAACAACCCTTCCTAGTTAATTCTAAAAGTGTTGCATTGCAACTGAATCCTGACTAGTTCTTGCACTATGAAAGACTCGGAAAGGATCAGATTTGCAGTCTGAATACAATGTATTATTTTATATACTCCTGTGCCTGTCCTTATATATATCCCGTCTTAAGTAAATTGCATCAGTAACCTCCTAACTGATATCAAAATTGCTAACTCATTACAAAACTACTATAGTTTGTAAGTATTAATAGATTAATAGACACAAGTTTGTGAAGAAAGTAATATATAGATAATATGGCAATCCAACTCCAGAATCCACTGGCACTAAATGGTTTTATACCAGTGGTGAATCTTTCTCGGGACAAGACAATAGATAGAGCGAAAGAATATATACTGCTCTGCTCTCCCCCAGTTGCCAATCAATTTTAAAAAATCGTTAGTGAATGTTCATAAACCAAAAGAAAAATAAATTTGGAAAAGAAAGAAACAAAGTTTTTGCTTTATTTTGTTTTATTTTATGTGTGTGGTGGAATTGTTGAAACTTTTAGAATGTCCTGAAATAACCATGCAAGAATGTGTCAGCGTTCTTCTGGCAATGGCTTAGAAATGTTAAACTATTGTCGTCTTGACATTTGCCTCTGATAAACATGCTATACACATTAAATCAAAATTGGTATAAAACTGTGCCATGTGACAGGATAGCCTTTGCCAACTGGGCTGACCTGTAGTGAAAAAGCCAATCGTCTTCCTCTTTTTTTTTTAACTGAAAAAAATATAGCAGCAATAATATGGGTAAAAGGCTCAATAAAATCTGTCAGAATTGATTTCTAGTGACACATAATGTCTGGCAATCTAAAGCTTTATTTTGCCAACTGTTTAATCTGTACTACAAGTAAAAGTGTTCCATATGCATAACTTCCCATTTCAGTGATGATCCTGTTTAAAGATTTGTTCCAGCAGCATTTATTTAATGGCCTTTATAAAGAATTTTCTCATTCTTCTGTGGGTTATATTTAAACTAGGGAATAATAAAAATAAAGTGCACAATGGGAGAAAAAATATCTCCATTCCCCATTACTTTTTTTCAAAAATATAATTACTTCTTAGGCAGCATTAATGAGGAAGCCTGGGAATATACACTTTCCAATGTTAGAAACAACAATAAACCGGTAGTCATTATTTACAACCTTACAATGTCAAATTGTACTTTGTCTTCACATTATACCTGTGAAGAAATCTCACACACACTGCAATATCCACAGCTATGGCTCCCTTATTCTGTTGATTTAAATACCTTTTGCTTCTCCCTCCTCAACAGGAAGTGTGAGCTCATTGCTATAGCTCAAACACGTGTCTTGATAGAACACTGTTCAAACCAGATACACACCATACTTTATATCATGTTTTGAATTATTTATCTGTCATGGGAAATAACAGGAGAAGAAGGAGTTAGCTGGGTGCTTGAAATGAATGTGGCAAAAGCATTAACGTGCAGGTCCAGCTGCACAAAATCAGATGACGAGTCCTGGTACAAAGGGTCAGAGTCAGCAATGGCGGTAGAGCTCTTGGTAATACCAAGAGAGCAAAGAGGCTCATAAATCTGGAGAAAGGCTATCACATCCTATAAACTAGGTATAGGTGAAACAGAGTACTAATTTCCAGTGGGCCAGGGAGGATGGCTGCCTGAAACATGTTTAAAACTGACATGTGGACCAAACCCCACCATTCACAAACTTCTATATATAGTACTGAGGAAAAGGTTAATCAAGAGTGCTGTACAGCTTAAGGAAGTGTATAGGGTGACTGACTGATTTGATTCATATGTCCCAGTGACAAAATCCTTTCCTGGAGATCCATAATGTCTGGATTCTTAATTATCTGGTCTTTTTTTTGTATGTGTGTATTTAAAAAAATGGCCAATAAAATGTCAGCCAAGAAACACACTGTTCATTCCTTTCAGGTTTATTTTAAACCTATTGCACTTAGGCTCCAGCAAAATCAATTTTTCATGAATATCCACCCTAGTAGATTACACCTCAAGCCAGTTCAGATCTCCAGAGAATTTAAAAAAAAAAGGAGAGATTTATCAAGTAACAAGTAACACCTCAGGAAAAAGAAACAGGGTTTTTAATTGCTTTGTGTGCTCCATAATTGAAGGCAGGCACCTTCTTGAGGCACTCACTGCCAGGAGGAGTGTGACTCCACTTGGCCCTGCCTAATTAATCCTGTGATACAAACCTTCTGGCTTCAATTTTCACATTTTTGTCTCTTTTTAGAGGTGATAATAAAACTAAAAATTTATGTTGGTTACTGTATGACTATAACGGTGCCAGCAGAACACAAATAAAACCATATGGATACAAGAGACCTTGTACTACCATCCCTGGCTTCTCTGTTTTGCGAGATGTACGGGGACACACTTTGTGCTAACAAGAAAAGGTAGAGAAAGGAAGTGCAGGTCAACTGATTCTTGTGATAGTTTGCTCTGCTCAGATGACTCACTGAAGCATATGTCTTATTTGTTTATTGACAAGATCTCAAAATAGAAGTATACACTCTGGAAGCTCAACTGAGCTGGCTACAAATCACAAAACTGCACAACAGCTCTTAATGAAAGACAAATTGTGCAGCTTACCCTTTAAAAAGCAGTCAAGGCTATTTGCGCAGATGCCTTAAATCTTAATAGCTTACACGCTGTGACCTGTGCACACTCCCTACTAGTGTCTATTGAAAGAAACAGACCATCTTTATTTTCCATGGAATGTAGTGATCCCATTATTATTATTATTATTATTATTATTATTATTATTACTACTACTACTACTACTACTAACATTATGAGGCAAGGATTTAATTCTCAGGCACTGTAGTAGTATGTACACACACAGGGAGACATGTGGCAGTTACAAAATACAGCAGGACAAATTCTTCTTTCAGTAAATTTGTGTCCATTTTGATTGCATGACATAAAAAGTGGACCTAGACCACACTATACTAAGGTGGGATGGTTTTATCTTGTCAGGTGAACCAGTGGAATATTCTTCCAACAGACCTGCTGCTCTTATTTGAATGTTATTCATAATGAGTAGATTGCTGGCCATGCTCAGTACACCCTATTCCTAGGACCCAACAATACAGTTCTGTACATTCAGTGTTCTAATTCCTTTATGCAGTTGAGCACAGTAGGCCTGTAGCATGGATTTTATAGTTTTCATCAAGACATGTACTGGAAGAAGAAGAGAAAAAAAAAATCTTCATTTTGTCGCTCTGTTATTCTTGCTTTCTCACCATAGCACAGTGGTAAGAAGAGCAGTGAGAAGACTGCCACCTTGCTCAGGACAGGACTTTTATACTCCTTCATCCCATCCTTGCTACAGCTCTGATTGTAGCATTTTTTTTTTTTTAGTAGACAAATTAAAGTTGGTGTATCACCTTTCATTACAGGAGAGATACTGGTGACATAAGTTCATAAGATGTCCCATGTCTCTAGGGATGTTATTTTAAAATAAGTAGTATATTTTAGGGTAACAAAATGTTTCAACTTTTTGATGGTCTGCAAGTTGTCTGCTGCGCAGGAGTTGGAAGGCTCAGTGGGATAGGAAATTTTCTGTGAAACTCTAACAAATTACTACACACCATCTACAAACTGTTTTTTTCTGGCTTCACAACTTGAATGCACTGGGGAAAAAATTTCTACAGATGTCAAAAAGTATAGCCCTTTGCAATTCCTCAGAAATTTCAAGTGCCTTTTCCAGGATAAAAACACCCACAAGCACCCACAAGGAGAACACTGAGTATAGAAAGCTCAATCCAATCACTTGTAAGCAAATGTGAGAAGAAACCTATAGCACCAAGCACAAAGCATATGTGACATGGCTGAATGTCTAATATGAGGCTATACAAGAAAGCCTAGGTGGGAGAGGTAGCAGCAGCAGAAAGAGAGATGATTACCCCACATTCAGTGGCTAGGACTGGGTAGGCCATCCTAGGGAACAACTGCTGAACTATTCCACCTGTAAGTCATGGAGAAGAGATAAGGTTTGTTGTGCCACATGTTCAGGGATTGGAGATGAAGAGATGGGTAGACTGTGATTTTCTCAGTGGGGTGGATTCTTGTATCAATAAGAATACGTAAAAAATGGGAGAATAAAATGGAAAAAATTCTTATCATGTTAATTCAGGATGTTCTAGAGAAAAGGCTGATATATATTGAGTATATATTGATATATATTGATTATCTTATGTATCTCCTACTTTAAGAGAATCCAGATGATTTAATCTCTTTTCTAGTAACAGCAACTCTGAAGCCAATATATGGTGTTCGATCAAAATTTCATGAAGTTTTGTACATAACTGGCTCATGATCCATATGCAGTAGGCAAATCAGGTCACAAGCCTTGAGCTTCCTTTTAATTTTTTCATTTTTAAAAAGTCAGACATGTTTCTTTTTAATTTGCAGTAATTTTATGTAAAAGTATATGTGCCACCAGATGGGCAGATTAGTCCCTGTGAATGAGGCTGTGCTGCAGTGCTCCTTCCTCTGCATCCCACTGAGGGAGATACGTTGAGCTTCTTAACATACAGGCATCGCCCATGTTATCTCATGGTGAAAACCACCTCCCTTTTCACTCCTGTCTTCATATCCCCATCCACAGACCTCAAGACCTCCTTCAGCTCTGGCATTTATTGCTAGAAACACAGCTGTCATGGTAGTTTCTGCAGGATCTTCAGTCTTGGATTTAGACTATTTAAGCAGCTCAAAAAAAATGCGGTTCTGTTTCTACTTTGCAGAAGCACGTGCAGGAAATAGGGGACAGTTGGTCCTTTGTTCGTTTCTTGGGATGAGAGGACTAGGCCATTACACAGTTTTCTGAATGGAGGCTGGTGCTCAGTGTCCAAGGCTGCCTTCTGCAGACTTCTCAAGAATAATGCACATTCTTTATAGGCAGTGTCCCACAAATAATTTCACAGAGAAGTGGGTTAAGTCTGATTTTTGTTGTTGACTGTAATGTCTATTCTCCAACACTCTGTCTAAACTGTTTTTTTGATGGAAAACTTGGGGATTTTTTTTAAGCCAAAAATTGTGTCATTCAGCATCCATCTCCCATGAGGAATTGTACTGTTTCTAACAAAAATATGTCTCATTTTGGGTGCGTGGGGTTTTATCTAGCCCTGGTCAATAGCAGATTTGTTACCACAAGTCCATGGGATAAATTTTCAATCTTCAAAATGCACATCAGCTAAATCCTGCTGTGGGTAGACACCAAAGCATGGCACTAGGGGTTTAAGAGAAGAAAGCAGTGGCTTCCCAGCCACTTCTGGGAAGTCCAGCAGTCCAGAAACAGCAGCAAAATGGGCCAATTAATCTAAGGTGGAAGCAAATCAGATCCTCTAGAAAAAATGGTCTATTGGTACAACTCCTATTAGCTGAAGACTGACTATGTCTTCAATAACGTTGACATGAATGTCTGAGAGGAAGAGACAAATGAATGATAAAGTATATTCAGTATAGCCCTTTAGTCCTGGATTTTGAATCCATCCTGTTTGCACTTGGATTACATGATATAATACGAATTATTCCTACCATCACTCTTTGAATAACTGGACTATATGTAACATCATATTTCAGGTTAGGGCTCATATCCCATTCTAATTACACTTCTGTTTAATATTTTCACAAAATCTTTCCTTTTATGCCATTTAATAATATATCTAGTTTGAGGAGGGAAAGGTTCTAAAGTAAAAATGAGAAGTATAAAACAGTGCCTAGCCTACAATTAACTTATTCCGTGTGGATATTTAAAAATTTTTTAACATAGTTTTTCTTTTCTATTAGTCTAATTTGAAGAACTGAACTGTTTTAGAGGCTGTGGTGTATATATATACTTAAATGCCTGTCAAAAATGTCATTGTTTAAGTAAACAGTCAAGGAAGCTATGTCACATTAATAAAATAAAACGTGGATACTAATTCCAAAGAAAAACTACACTCACTTAAACTGAAAATTCAGGATACATACAGTAACTTATAGCAAAATGTATTACAGAAATAATGTAAATAGTCTAGGATAAAATGTTATGAATCTGGGAAATCATAACGGAGGCTAAACTTCAAAGTAATCTCATTACATTAAAATATGAAATCATATGGATTATCTCAGCCCTGTTGGTGTTGCTATGCAGTGACACACATGTAGTAAATATGATTATAATGAAACCATGTACCTTTTTTTGTTCTCCTACAAGAATAAAAAAAAAAGGAAGATCTATTCTCTTTGCACTGCTTCCTCCCTGCCTCCAAATAAAATGCTTTCGAAGTTTAGGCAGTTCTGGGCAGGCTGAACATATGTAGATTTTAAAGTGTTGCAGGAATCCACAGATGCTTTACAAATTATAGTCCCAAATTGTGACCCAGTTTGCATGGCTATGCAAGATAGGAGGGAGAATAAAGGAATAAAACTCTCCTTTATTGCTAATACCCAGAGGAGCTGTAAGGGGCGAATAAAAAGACTAACCACAATAGGGAATCTTGCACTGCATGACCTAGTTGCACCAGCATGTAAGAACTCAGGCACTCAAAAGGGAAACCAGGAGACTCATTGTATCTTTGAGCCACAATTTGTCTTTCTGTGTACTTTAAGGCGATGCAAAAATATGCTTGGCTTTGTTCAGAGCTCAAGAGCAGTCAAAACCCCACAGCAATTATTTCTGTGAAAAGTGTTTGATTTCTATGAGTAGTATCAGTATTTCTTTGAATGACTGAGCTAATACCAGTGTGTTATCCTCCATAATTAAGTATGATACTTTAGTTGGTGTCATGCCTTCAACAATTAAGCCCAATATATAAACTTCATTCTTTTCCATGTAGTAGTCAGAAGAGATTGGATCTATTTCCTGCCACATCTTTCTCTTTTATTGCAAAGAGTTCCAGTTTCGGCAAAGGCTTAGCTTTGCAGATGAGCAAATTACTTCCACCACACTGAAATGCAACTACCTCAAGCTAAAATGCAGACTTGTGAGCACACGATGGAACAGGTTATGTATAGAGCAAGCTATAGAAGCAATTACAAAAGAAAAAAACAAATCATCTGGTTGTTATTTGCTACATAAAGGAGGAATAGTATTCTAGATATGCATAATACAGCCCTTTTTTTCATGCAGAGCACTTAGCCGAAGTTTGGTGCCTATGAGTTGTGGTATATGCAGCAGAAAACGGTGATAAAGGGATCTGACAAAAAAAAAAAAAGAGTACTTATTTTCCATAAACATAACAGGAATGAGACCCAGATGATTTAGATGATGATATTTGACCCTCAATCTTTTTTTTTTTTTTTTTCTCATGTCCATGTTTTCTGTGTTCTGCTGACAATCTTTTCCTTCTCCCAGTTAGGGGGAGAGTAATCTGTATCTGTTGTGCCATCTTCAACATCACTTAAATATGCAGAGATTTAATCATGCAATACCTAATGAAAACTGTCTGTTACTACTACTATTCAAATTCTTAAGTAGTGTTAGGAACTGGTTTTTGTTTTTTTTTTTTAATTATGAAAGGTCTCTTGGTTTGGCTGGAAGTTTGAAGTTTGCTTTGTTTCAGCTGTCTGGTTCCTCTAAGGAGCATAGTGGTCTCTTACAAGTTTCTGGAAGTTATTAGTGGTGAGATCCACCAATTTCCATTATATTTAACTCACCATCTAAGAATATACAGAATGTTCAAAAAGTCATCATGAGATTAACTTCCAAAAACACAAGTTCTTAATAATTTTACATCATCCACCACCAACTGTATTAATTTATTTCATATAATCATGAATGCCATCATGTCTTAGCATTAATGCTTTTCAGTTGGACTCCCACTAACGACAGCTTTTAAATCTCCACTGGATTGAGTGGGATTTTACATGCTTCAGTGTTTGTGGAAACACTACCCTGCACTGTATCCTGTCTGGTGTTCAAGCAGGCTTTCTCATATGATGTTCTTGTATTGTGATTATTGCAATGGTTGTTCTAATCCTGTTGGGACTTCTAAATGAACTGTAAGGCATACTACAATAATAAATAATAATGTAGTGGCTACCATAAAATCACAGCATTCTTCAGGCAAAACACAAAGTCAATCAAAGCAGAAGATATCTGATCCACATCCAAACTTTAGCTGTGTTTCTGAATTTCTGGTCAGAAGGCATAATATATTAATGCCCTACAACTTGCCCTGTGCTCACTTTAAAATTTATATTAAGTAGACTGTTACATTATGGTAATGTACTAAATTACCTAAAGCAAAGTAATACAATGATTAACTGACCATAAACATTGGTTTATGGTCAGTTTATAAAGTATTACAGAGATTAACATTATGCATTTTCATAACAGAAGAAAATTGCAGGATGAAATATCTGTGGATTGACTTGGTGCTATTAAGAATAATAAAACAGTGGTATAACTCACAAGAGTCTCAAGTTACAGCATGCAAGTAAACTTTGTTTTAAATCATCTTTGAAAATGGCAGAGATATCCATCGCTTTAAAAAATGCCCAATGCTTTCCAAGCATAGAATAATAGTTTCCAGTATATGTTTTCTAATATATAATGTATTACCTTTTTTTTCCTGTTCGTTATTCAACATATCATGTCAGGTTCTGACCTGGCATAGCTGCTCTGATATCAGAAGTGGTTTACCACCTTACATAAGACAGATCTGGGTGTCTTTCTATCAGGTTATAATATTTGTCTTTAAAAGTTAGACACAAGGAAAGCTCAATGCTTTATGAGTTAAATTAAATTAATCATGCATGAGTGAAAATACTGTTCTCCTGTTGTTCCAGGGTTTCATCTGGCCTGTCTGTGGGTTAAACCCTATGCAAACTAGATTTTTTTAGGGGACAGAGACTAAAAGCAGGGGAAAGTGAGGGAGAATGGGGTGGGGAATCAGGCGTGGGACAGGGCAACAGGGAAGGCCCTTGCACAACTTTGAGAAAGCAGAACCATTTTGGGCCTATCTCAAATGCACGTATATTAATGCAGACTGCTTAGGGAGCAGTAATGCCTGTGTGCAGTCACAGATTTACAATGTCATAAGAACTACAGACATGTGGCGGAACACCTTGAACAGCTGTGATAACTTGATCGAGACTCTTTAGTAAAGACAGGGAAGAAGAGGAGCAGCAGCTGTGCTCTCCATACCAAAGTGGCTGTACTGCATGCATAAAGATTGTCCCTCTGTGGGTGAGACACATGAAGGACTTAGGGGTGAGGCCAGCCAGGGGAATTCTGCAGTGACTGTGTGCTACGGAACTCCCAGTGAAATAGGGGAGGTAGATGATGTCTTCTTTAAGCAGCTTGAAGAAATGCTCCTATCACTGGCTCTTGAAGCAAACAAAATTTGTGTTGTTCAAGAAATTGGCAGGAAGCATCCTACATGGGAGATTGATTTGAAGGGCAAAGGAGTCCAGGAGAGTGGATCAGCCTTTGAAGATGACCTTTTCAATTCACAAGAAAAATTCATTCTGATCTCGCAAAATACACTGGTGTCCAAAGCAAGGAGGGGCAGTATGGTTGAACAGGAAACCCTTGGCTGAACCGAAATGCAAAAAAATAAGTGTATAGCATAAGAAAACAGGGACAGGCTATGAAGGAGGAGAACAGAGGCACTTTCTGGTCATTCAGGGATGGAATTAAAAGGGCCAAAGCTTGTCTGGAGGTAACTGGTAAAGGGCATGTGGAGGGCAATAGAATGGACTTCTGCAAATACGTCAAAACCAAAAGGCAGACCGCGGAAAATGTTGAACTACTACTGAGAGACAATAGATCTAAAGGCAAGGATTATGGAAAAGGCTGAGGAACTCTGTGCTTCTTTGGCTTGGCTTTTGGTGGCAAAGTCTGCTCTTAGACTCCACACAGATACATGCCTATGGCAAAACTAGTAAGTGCTATCCAAAACAGAGAAAGCACAAGTTAGGGCTTAAATGTGCAGACATGTGCAAGACTCTAAGATCAGACAGTACACATGTGAGGGTACTCAGGAAGATGGCAGTTATCTGGCATTTTTGAAAATTTGTGGCAAGGTCCACAGGAAAGATCCTTGATTACTGGAAAAATGTTATTCATATGAATAAACGAAAGTAAGCAGGACAATCTCAGAAACTACAGGCTAATCAGCCTCATTTCAATCCCAAGGAAAATTATGGAGCAAGTCCTCCTGGAATCCATGAAGTAGAAGAAGATGATCTGCAGAACTCAGCACAGATATCCCAAGGAATGTATCAACTTGAACCTCCTTGAAACTCCGCAAAGACAAATGCGAAGTCCCATCCCTGTGACACAACAATACAGTCTTGTAACCAGCTGGCTAGAAAAGCCAGTTTGCAAAAGCAGACCTGGAGGTTCTGGTAGACAACATGCTGAAGGAGAGTTAGCGAAGTTCCTTGCAGTGAGGAAGGCTCACCCCAGACTGGACTGCACTAGTTAGAGCACTGCCAGAAGCTCAAGGAAAGTGGTTATTGCCCACTGCTCAACCTTTGTGAAGTCATGTCCGTAGATCAACTTTGGGCTTCCTAATGCAAAAGAGATACTCACAAACTGGAGAGAGTGCAAAGGAGGGAAACTACGATCTAGAGGACTCTGGAGTGCTTGACATGCAAGGAAAAGCTGAGGAAACTGGGTTTGATCAGCCTGAAGGCTGAGGGGATATCTGTTTGCAGCATCCTCTTGCCTGAAGGGGATTCACAGAAAATGCAGAGAGAGATACTTTGAATGGGTGCACAGTAAAAAGAAAGAAACCCTAGTCACAATTTGCAGATGAAAAATTGCAGTTGGACTTTAGAAAAAAAAAATGCACAATGACAATGATCAAGCACTGGAACAGGTTGTCCGAGAACTGTGGGAAACTGTCCTTGGAGATTTTTCAAAACTTGGTTGGACAAGTCCCTGGGTGACATGATCCAGTTTGAGATTAACCCTGATCCAAGCAGAAGGCTGGACCAGATGGCCTCCAAAAGCTCCCTATAGCCTAAATTTTTATATGATCCCATGATTCTCCTTCTGTGTTCCCTCAGCTTTAAAAAATGCAGTTGGCTAACACTGCATTAAGATTCCAATATTCTAAAGGTTAAAACCAGAAGTATTATTTGTATTACTTCAATATAATAAACCTTAACTTTTAGAGAACCTTTTGAAACTCAGAAAATTAACATTAAAGTCTCCTTTCTTCCTTTTCAGCTCTAACTGCAGGTTTCTGAGACACTGAAGTGAAGTCAGCTCACTATTCCAGGATTTTCTGTGCAATTATGAGGTCTAGAAATATACTTCATTTTTAAATAAAAGCTAAATACTCAGGATCAGGGACTTTCAGAAAATAATCAGTTATCACAATGTACATGATATATTTGCAAGAAGTAGTAAATGAAATTTCTTGTATTTTTAATAGGTTTTATTTTCACTCTTCTTTGTCTTTCTTGTAAAGCTTGGAGACTAGAAAATTTTACAGTTAGTGAAATATTTAACGGTCTTCATCATTATCTTTCCTGCTGTGTATTACAGCTTTTAATGAACTTTATAATACAGAAGTTCCATACAGAAGTTCCACTTGTTCACTGTTAGTTACTCATGTTAAACTCTATATACACATCAGAGACAATACTATGACTCAGATAGGTTGGAATGCACTTTCCTGAAGTTCTTGACTAGAAGAGAACTAATCTTTTTTGTTTGTGAAAAAGAAAGAGACACTATAGAGATATACAGAGACAATTATAAACCCAAGAAATTAAGACAACAACATTGTATCCATCTACACTGTGAATACAGTGATTTCCTCTGGCATTGTCTTTGTGAAAGTGTCATCAAAATGAAAGAAAGGCTTGGCATTTAGGTATATGAAAAAATGGGAAGAAGGAAACACCAGATGGCACAATAGAAGCAATGACACCATGCTCCTGAGACAATAAGAGTATACAAGCTTTGGATATTGAGTTACAGCTCAAATAAATTCACAGTAGGGATGAAAAATATTTTCTTTCCACTTAATTCTTCCTATGCACAGGGAAACAAGATTATAGACAGACTAAAGAAGATTACATTACATTTACCTAACTCTTACCAAAAGAGGCAACATTCCAAGTGATAATTTTGATGTAACCATCCATCAGTATTACAGACATTTATAAGCCTAATAGTAGAAAGTTGCAAAATAGTCATACTTTTGGATACACATAACCTATTTTCTAACAGCCACTAATTATCTGTGGCATTTGATTAGGAAGTTACGAACTTACCTACAGATCATTTCTTCGCTATAACTGTAGACAGCGTAAAATTTACCCATTCAATTGAACTTTTTTTCTCCTGCCTGTTGTCTGTTTCCTTTTGATCGCAGTGAGCAGTCATTCTAAACAACTCCTTGATTTAAAAGTTTAAGTATATGGACTGTGGGGTTTCCAAAGCTGCCAGGTGGAGTACGCACACATGTCTGAACATTGCAGCGTGCAGGGTCAAACTGCCTCATTCAGAAAAAAACGGGGCCTCCAGAAATCTGCGGTGTGGTGATTATTTCAAGTTAAACTCAACGAAGTTTTCCTTGTGTCCCGGGCAAGCTCTGACTGTAACCCAGAAGAGTGGTGGCATGCAGACAGTGATTTATCCCACCCTACCTGAGGTGTCTTTAAGGTTACTCCTTTTGGGTACTTAAAGGTTACTCCTTTAAGGTTACTCTTTTTGGGTCACTCTTTAAGGTTACTCCTTTTGGGTGGTTCTTTCCTGCTGTAAAGCCATCTCCTAGTGCTGTCAACGTGATTAACAGGCCAGGCAACTGACTCAGACTGAAAGAAGCCTGTCAAAAAACAGGTTAACTTTACTCCAGATCCGTTCCCTGATGTAACCCACAGTTACTTCTGGCAACATGAAAGAGAGGATGTGAAAAGGCTGAAAACAAGAAGCTGGAGCACGTTAGAATGCAGGACGGCCTCTCTTAATGGTATAGGCTTGGGTGCCTTCAATCCTTCATGGAATTTTTGCTTAAAATCATTTAGGCAAATCTCTCTCTGAAAGTGCTAATTTTCCTTCATCACTATCTATACAAATATCTATACAGTTAGCTTATACTGATGTACCAGGGTTACAGTGCTAAAACTGGGTGGCAAGAATCAAAAGACTCTTTGCATACTGGAAATTTTTGCATTGACTGAAACAGTGAGAGAGAGAGATGACGTTTTTGTTAGTCCCATGTAAATTATAAACATGGTAAATCAGAGAGATCTTGAGCCTTCTGCATTTATTACTACCGTTGATTCCTAAACATCAAAATATTATACTATATTTATATACACATTTGAAAATAGCATATGTGTTATTTATTCATTAGGGAATAACATATGAACAGCATCACCTGGTGACAACTGCAAAAAAAAAATTCCAACATGCAGCCTTCTCCTGTCAGAGTCCTTTTGGCTGACAGCATCCCTTTCTCTTTCCCCTTATGTTGGCACTTTCAGGAAGCAATGGAAGATATGCCTGGCCACTGGCGCATTTCATATATTCTTACCCAAACTTCTCTGTCCAGCAATGGTTTGCCCAAGAGACATTTGGACATGCTTATTCTTCAATGCATGTCATAGCATTCTCTGGTTCTTCCCCAAGAGCTCACTACTTTCCAGACCATTCCCACCAAACACTCTGCCTTCATACATAATCATTAAAATAACTGCCAGGAATGTTAACGCCCTGATTTGGCCCATTTCATATCTCACACTGGAGAACTATAGAGAAAATTTGTCTCTAAAAGACTTAAGGCAAAAGCTGCACAGAGCACAAGAACAGAAAGAGGACAGCAGTAAGTAAAGACCAGAAACCCCAGAGAATACAAGGCAAGATGGCTGGTTTTGAGGTGCGAGAACAATGAAATGGATGACAGACAGCTGGCATCAGCACAGCAGGCATACTTGAGCATGTGCACCAAAAGTGGCAAGAAGTAGAATTACTAAAAACGGGGATTTAGAAACTGGTATCCCAGTTTAAAGTTGGCAAAGAGCAAATAAGAAGGAACATTCTAAGGAAGGCTCTGTCTGAGAGAGAGAATAAAAAAGGCATCAAGGACACACTTCCATCCATAAGTGCCTCTTTTCTAACACAAGAACATAGACCTTGCCATTGGCAAGTGCAGAGTATGAACAGGTTTGAGGGGGGAGGGGGGCAAGTTATTGGCTTTCAGGTTAAAAGTTATAAAGCCTTGTTACTATGCTGACTATTATCCCATCAACTCAGCCTGCTTTTCTTTGTCCTCATCTAGAAAAATATTTTACCCCACCTCTGACTGCCTCATCTATAGGCATGAGTGGGTGTCTGAAGGGCTACACTCATCATATTTCATTTCAATTGAGTGGGACAGATTCCCACGGCACAAAAAAAGTTAGGCACAGATATCTCACTGGCACCACAGAAATAAATACAGGAATAGCAGAGTTTTCAGGCTCTGGAAGTGATGCAAACTCAAATTGTTCTAACAGTAGATAAGATGTATATCTGAGGCCCCTGAGTACAGTGGAGTTACTGTGAAGTTTTTAATTTCAGCCTCCTGGATATTTTATAAGAAGGCTAAAATCTTTCCCATGCATTTTCTGAAAGATCTGAATATAACCAGAAAGGAATTTTATTGCAAAAATAGATGTCATCACAAGTTTTTGAGGACTATTGCCCATTTGAATTATTCTATACAAGGAAAAAGATTGAAACAAGATTTTTACCAGAGTAAAAGAATAGTATTTGGTTTATGTACTTCCTACCTACAAAACACAGTAATGTGTTGCCACCAGTTATGCTGCCATGAACATGGACTGGTGGATTATCTCTGCAGATCTCTGTCTTTAAAAGAAGTTCATCATCTATTAGTTTAGATTAGTTCGGAAAATGGCTTTGTGTAGTTACAGCGTACACCATTAAAGTATTGGAGAGACTTGATAAAGCTGAAAAAAATGTTCTAAGCTTTCTTTCTGGCTTAGACTTCAAAGTTGTCATGTCACTGGCTCTGAAAATTGCCTGGCAACAGTCAGACACATGTGTAGACGTTCATTCTCCCGGGGAAACCGAAGAAGCCCCACAAGACTTATTATTTTTAACTACTAAATGTATATACTTTGGTGACACCTTATTACTTCTGTAAGCACACCTGTAATGAATTTTGAATTGCCACCATACAGAATGTCGCCACAACAGAAGTGGGAGCATGACCGGTAAATACTTTAGGCTTTGCTCAATGGCATCTTATGCTGACTTGTTAAGGTCTGAGTTTCAAAGGTTTCCCCAGTGTTTAGGAAAAAAAATATTCTCTAGCTAATACTTGCTTTGCAGAAGGTATTTAAAAACAGATATACTGCATTATAGCTACTTAATTGGCAGCGTGAAGGATAGCTACAAAGACGACAGAGCCAAAATTTTCTGTCGGATGAATAAGCAAGGACAAATGGCCACTGAGTAGTGCTTCAGAGGTTAAGCTCCGCAGAAAACTTTAAACTAATGGCAGAAGAACTCTCTGGCTTTCACTGCCTATTGTTCAAAGGAGCAGATTATGATCTGTATGTAGAAAAATAATGCCTCATTCCTTCCAAATACTCTAAATTCTTCTTGAGAGGGGATCTGAGTAACCGTGTTTTAACCAATGAAATGAAGAAAGGTCAGTACTAAGAGTGCATATACTTATCTTACAGGATTTTCACATGTATTGCCTCATTATTAGTTTAATAAGTGCTATTTTATATTTTATATCCTGTCTTACACAAAATGTCAACAAGTAGCATATGGCACCATGGCACAATCAGCCATGGTATAAGCAGAAACAACTCGACTAAGGATGCTGGAGTGCCTGCATGAGTTTTGCCTGGAATGCTTTCATTCACATAACAATAACACTTAAGGAGAATTTGTGTGTGGAACTGTAGTTACCCATACGTTTCCTAGTAAGACCAGGTTAATGTTTGGGGGTATTTTTCAGCTTTAGTTCAGCTACGGTTCTGCTTAGCCAAGTCTTAGACTCCAGTCTCCTCGTCTTTCCTGAAAAAGGAAAAGAACCTTGATCAGGGTTGAGATTTATACTAACATAATAAGTTTTAATGAAATTTAAGGGCAGGAGGAGGCCACAGGCAGATACAGAGAGACAAGGTGACTGCATATCTCATCTTTCCTTAGCACCATATCCCTGGAAATTGATTTGACTCTATACCAATGTGGTTACAGAATAAAAACTTCATTCTTGATCCCAAAAAGGGACTGTGGCACTGAATGTTCTAGTATATATCTAGATACACAGACTTTCTCAAATAAGGGAAGGCAGGGCTTTTAACAAGAAATGTTTGCAAAAGTCAGCCAAGTCTAATGAGGCTGGCATACAGCTGGCATAAAACAATGCACTAACACTGTTTCTTCTCTGTGCAATCAATGCAAAGGAAGACTATGAACACACAGGGGTAACCATGAGTCCTATTCTCTTCTCTCATAGCCTCTCCTCTACACATACATATCTCATTGGTCATTTTGTTCTTGCTCTGCACCCAAAGTCCCTCACGGCTGAATGTTGTGGAGCTGGGTACCGTGTTTGAACAGAGGGCTGGCTTTTTCTCATGGTTGTCAGGGCAGTCTGGGATTCCATGATTTTCATACCTTTCAGACAAATATCCATGACTTGCGAAATTCTGGAGTCCTGCGTGACAGCCAGTGGACTGGGTGCATGGAGTGAGCCTAATTGCACAAAGTGGAACAAATGTAATTAAGAGCTGTAAAGTTGAGCTAGGCACTGTTTGGGAGATTAATAGAAAGCAGGAGCTCAGCCTGACAAAGCAGCCCACTGGCCCAGCTGACTTGAGCTGAAGGGCTGCACATGATTGCACACAGTGGAACAAATTTCATTACAAGCCTTGCGATCAACATTTTTAAAAGCTTAGTGAAACGGGTCAAGTTCACAAGGGTAATTTGGTTACTACAAAAACACTTCCATGATGTTTGACACTTTTTATGCCATCAAAGTATTTCTGTGCTTTAAAGTCCCAGCCCTGCTATGACATAATTGTCCAGGTTCACTCAAGAGTTTACTGTATTTCACCAAAGCATCTAATTAGATAGACTAATGACTGACTCTATTCTTGCAGTCTCAACATTCAAAAATTGCTTTCTGTGGCCACCAGAAATAGTAGAGGGGAAAAAGAGCCTTTCTTTTGGATGTACTGAAGGAATTAGTAATGGGTTTGAAAGACAAGTCTGCAATCAAATATTCCCCATTATATCTGAAATTAAAAAAGGGAAAGATGAAACTCATATGTGAGATATAGATATATATGTGTGTGTGCTCACATGCATGTATACGTATCTATCTTTGTATATATGAATCAATGCTTCTTTGCTGATTATTTCCCTCTTCCATTGATTTCTACTGAGATATAAAAGGCTAGGCCAAATGAAGTTGAAGTCTTTTGATTCAGATTCCAACCTTTTCTTTTCTCCTTTTAATAAATTTTTTTTTGCCATTTAATTGCAACTACCATGTGACTTTCCTTTTTCAGAGACTGCCTAATCAAGAACATACCCTGTTTTATGGAACATGAAGGAGCTTAGAATAGCTTACATTGCACATCTCGGTTGGCTTGGCATTACTGGCAGTGATTAAAAGAAAAATCATAATAGATAAAAGAGATACAGGTCAAAAACCCAAATAATTATAGTAATGCAGGATATTTCTTTTCCATTTAAAAACCTTCTCCAAGCTTTGTTCTGAAGTAGAAGACATATAAAGAATATTGACTTAGTGGTATTAAAGGATGACAGGCAAGGAAGATTTTCCCAGAATTTGCCATAGAATTACAGTAAACAGAATTAGTACATTCCTCTGAAATTATTTATATAATTATTTCTTACATCACTTCATTTTTTTAAGTACGGAAATATGTTATTGTTTATGCAACTTTTCAATAAAATAAAAGACAATGAAATGTTTCATCTTCTCAAAAGCATGTATGCAGAGATTTGGTGAAAATACTTTGAGCAGTTGCAAAGGGTAGGATTTACCTGTGTGTAATATGCTGCCACTTCTGGGAGGCACAAAAACTTAATTACCCCATTTTACAGCTAAGGCATCAGCCCCAGCTTGGCAAGTGGTTACTGTCATGACTAACCATATTAAAATCAATGACATTAGTTGTGTATGAAACTGCTTACCAAGCTGAATAAAAGATTTCACAATACGACTCTGAGAGATGAAGTGGTTTGCCCAAGGTCTATAGCTTAGGACTCAGCAAACCACTTATGCATGTCCTTAATTTGTAGCACATGTTTAAGTGTTTTTCTGCCGCAGAAATAAATAGAGAATCATTGATAGAGTTTAAATCTAGGTCTCTCAAGTGCCAGGTCATTTCCTTAGTCACAAGGCCACCTTGGCTATATGTGACAAATGTTAACAGGAACCGAGTATGTCTCATGTCTGCACATTTGCTGATTTTTGTTTTGTTTCGTTTTACAAAGGTAACTACAAGGGGATCAGTCCTAAAGGCATCTCACTTTTTATGGAAGGATATCATGGCTGAAGTATGAAAAGAAAGCAGACACAAGGTAGGACACAGAAATCCCTAAAAATGAGAAGATGAAAAGATTGCTCTTGTCCCAGCAGCGTAGTTCATAACCAGGCCTGTCATCTTAGTTAATACTATGTCATATGTGGTTCCTACAGGAAGATAGTAATGCAGCAGGTATCATCAATTTCTTGAAATATATTAATAACCCATATCTGGAATTCAGTATATTATTTAGCTCCAGCAGAAACATTTGTCAGAGTAACTCTTATATAGGCAAAACAGCCTTTGAGGATGCAAGATGCCCTGTCTTAGGAAAAACAGTCAAGAAGAGTTTCATAGAACATGCACAGCCTGTTTGATGTACATGAACCAAGAATGGGATGTCTCCTCTGCTACAAACACCTGGCTCCATATTGATCAGCCTACATTTTCACTGATTATAGACCTACCTATAAGCATAGTCTAAAACCCAGTCCCCCAAGAAAGTAACTGGTATGGGACGTGGAGCTCCAGGAGAGGTAAAGAAGGAGGTATGCTGTACCAATGCACACGTGAAGGATGGAGCACTGATGTCAACACTGAATCTCCATATCTGATGGTCTGATTCTGTCTTGGGGATTCTTAGGGGTACATACATGTTTGATCTAATAGCATTTTTTTTCTTATAATGCTGTGTTTTCCTAACCTTGTGCTAAAAGACTTTAAGACTTACAAGAAAAATTACTCTTATTCAAGGTGAATGGTACTTTGATCAAGATATCCAGGAGAACACGAAACACAGTAGAGGTTGTTCCCAGGGAGCTGCTTGCTGCTCTTCGTAGGTGTATTGGAGAAAAACTGCAGACTAAAAAGCAGCTACTGGAGTATAAAGACTATGTTGCAAGCCTCTGGCTCTGGGAAAGTTAGTTCTTGCCAGCAAATCTACTACGCTACACAGGCCAGAGTCCCTCCTGATGAACCGAGGTGCCAACAAAGCAACCCTTGGGGCCTTGGCAAAACTGTCATGTCACATAGGAAAAAAAAAAAAAAAGGATCTAAGACACATAATAATAGTAATACAAAAAATACTTCATGTACTTTATTCTCCAATTCATTACGCTCCTTCTCATTGCTTTATACTTGTATCAGAGACAGTGCACTTAAGCCTGTGTTTTTCTGGTAGAAAGCATGGCTGGGACACTGGGGAGTTTTGCTGGTTAAGGAGAACTCCCAGTAGCTGCACACAGACTATAGTGGGTCTTTTGCATGCACCTTAAGCAAGAGGTGACTAATAAATGCTATCACCACCACTTTGTATTCACAGAACTGGGGATGTTTGCTGTGAGACAAGAGGGACAGGGGAAAGAACTCATATTGTGGTCATCTCAGCTTTATGTTGCCTTCCATTAATATGAGTATATTCTTGGATGGCTGTACACTTAGCTGGGTAAAAAACTGGCTGGACAGCCAGGCCCAAAGAGTTGTGGTGAGTGGGGTTAAATCCAGCTGTTGGGCGGTCACAAGTGGTGTTCCCCAGGGCTCGGTATTGGGGCCAGTTCTGTTTAATATCTTTATAAATGATCTGGATGAGGGGATCGAGTGCTCCCTCAGAAAGCTTGCAGATGACATCAAGCTGGGTAGGAGTGTTGATCTGCTTGATGGTAGGAAGGCTCTGAAGGGGGATCTGGACAGGCTGGGTCAATGGGCCAATATCAGCTGTATAAGGTTCAATAACACCAAGTGCTGAATCCTGCACTTGAGTCACAACAACCTCATGCAACGCTACAGGCTTGGGGAAGAGTGGCTGGAAAACAGCCTGATGGAAAAGGACCTGGGGGTGTTGGTTGACAGCCAGCTGAACCTGAGCTGGCAGTGTACCTAGATGGCCAAGCCTAAGTGTGCCTATGTGGCTGTATTTCTGATACAGCATCCTGGCTTGTATAAGAAATAGTGTGGCCAGCAGGAGTAGGGAAGTGATTGTCCCCCTGTACTCAGCACTTGTGAGAACACACCTTGAATACTGTGTTCAGTTCGGGCCATTGAGGTGCTGGAGCATGGCCAAAGAAGGGCTACGAGGCTGGTGAAGAAGCTAGAACACAAGTCTCATAAGGACTGGCTGAGGGAACTGGGGTTGTTCATTCTGGAGAAAAGGAGGCTCAGGTGAGACCTTATCGCTCTCTACAACTACCTGAAAGGAGGTTGTAGTGAGGTGGGTGTTGGTCTCGAGGTGGGTGTTGGTCTCTTCTCCCAAGTAACTAGCAATAGGACAAGGGGAAATGGTCTCAAGTTGCACCAGGGGAGGCTTAGATTGGACATTAGGAAAAATTTCTTCACTGAAAGAGTTGTAAAGCTTTGGAACTGGCTGCCCACGGAAGTGGTTGAAGCATCATCCCTGGAGGTATTTAAAAGACATATAGATGCAGAGCTCAGGGACTTGGTTTAGTGGTGGAACTGACAGTGTTAGGTTAATGGTTGGACTTGATGATCTTGATGGTCTCCTCCAATCTAAATGATTATAATATTCTATGTAGGAATTTATCTTCATGACGTAAAGAGTAGCTGACCAGGGAGTGACCACACAGGATGGTTTTGTAATTGGAATTGCTTCAAAAAGTTGCAATTCACTCCCTGGACCACTGCTTATTGCTGCATCTGCTGTCAGACATAGTCGGGAATCAAAGCCACACTATACTTTTCCTTAAAAAAGACAGGAATGGCTACCACAGACAGTGAAATTGTTTGCCGTTATCCTGTCCTTTTTATACTACCCAGGTAAGAAGAGCTTCAATAATGAGCTCCATCCATCTATCCCTTGCCGGTAGAATCTGTGAATGACTTCATCACTCAGTCTGCACACCGCATGTAAAACCTTCCTTACGGTGTAGTCTACTACAAACAATAAATTATCATAACTTTTCTCCAAAAGGGAGAGATTCATGCCCAGAAAACCTTCTTTCATCCATTCTTTGGGGACAGAGACACTTGGATAATGTATATGCCTTGCATGCGCTTCTCTCCCTAAATGCAGCAGCTGGAATGAAACCGTCTTTGTAGATAAAGTTGATGTTTTAATTTTTTTACCCCAAAGGACAATATATAATGTAACTTTTCAATTTTCATTAACTGTGGCACAGGTTGCTATAGGCTAAGCTCTCAGCTGTGAATAAAAGTAAAGTAATGAAACTCTACAGAGGAACATTTCAGCTAAAAGCCATCCTTGGTGTTTTGTGGCAATGCTAAGCTTCGATGGAACTACAGTAATTATGCCTCTCTCCAGCTGTTCTAATAGTAAATTCACCAGGAAGATGTCCTTTTTCCCCCACCAGTTCTCAGTCCCATGCCCCCAGGTAGCTAGAATGCTGATGTGTCTTAATTGAAAATGTAAAAGGATCAGAATTAATAGATTTAAGAAAAAGGGGATGATGCTCAGGAAAAAAAAAAAAAAAAAGCTAAAGCTGAATATATGGGATGGGAGAGAAATAATTCCAAACTACAGAATTAAAATAGCCGCTAGACACATTGTTACTTTGATGACTTAACATAGGTATCTCAAATACTAGAAAACATACTGAATATATTAGTCAAGACAGACAAAGACTTTTCAACTCCAAACTTGAATATTGGTGCCTGTGCTGTACTGATTTCTGAGCCTGTCCCTGAATGATATAGTAGTCACAGGCTTGGTTACATCACCTTTCAAAATTAAGTAGGTAACACTGTCTTCTGTCAAGGTCTTATTAGAAGCTAGAATAAACATTCTAATTACTGGAAACCTGATACTAAATATTACTAAATCAGAAACAGTTTTAATACATACAGTTAGGATGTCAATCTAATAACTACTGTGCTTGCTCTTTAGGTCAGTTGATTATGCGATAAGGAGCTTTATTAACAACCACAGGGTGCTTAGGAAAATGAAGACCATGGTTTCTATCCAGCCTCCTGAAAACTAATTTTATTTACATCAGAAAAATTTCATGGGCTCAAACCTGGCTGTCTTTAGGCAAGCTTTCAAGCCAACAATAGTCCTCACAAGGCTTGCTGAAGCAGAATTTCATAGTTTTTATTTGTAACCCAGTTCTCAAAAATGTAGCTAGGTCTTAGGAGAATATTAGTGTTAGCATCTTGTAGAAACACACAGGAACAAGACTGGTTTCCCCATTTCTGTTTCTTCCTTGAGAAACTCAAAACTGGAAGAAAGGGAAGTCCCTCTTGAAACACAAAAGAGTTTTCAGAACAGACCTTCAGTATGGAGAATTTAGTTCATATAGTCAGAGAACTGATGTTTAGGCAATATCATGTACTATAACCTCTTTTTACTGTTTATATTAACAAAACACATGTATAGTATAGCAAGTGTAACTTTACTTTTTCTTTGCCAAGCCATTGCACTGTGTCTTACAGGGAAAGTAAAAAGGAAATTATGCAGCTCATATTCTTCCAGTTTGGCCCAAATAAATATAACATATTCAACACAAAATTTATGCAGACGACTTGTCTTTCCTTTGATGTAAAAAAAATTACATTATTTTTCTTTATTCCTTTGAATTTTAAAGTATTTATTTCCCTGATCTTTGAGACATGTCTGTGCTGACAGGGAAACTAACCTATAAGCTGCCATCAGTGATCACAATGATACTGACATAAATCTAACATATCTTTAAAACACAAACAATGGATATATTTAATGCTAAAATAAATCTACAAATAAACTTACCATCACATACATAAAGCTTTTCCTAGGCCTCAGAGGTTTCAAGTATAATGTTCAATGATGATCTACTTTGATCAAGATACAAGGCACCTTCTCCTCCCTTTTCAGCCCAGTGTCTATCTGTCTAAACTGTGTATACTTGCTGTGTATACTCACTATTGCATGGCGATTTTTGGAGTGAGTGGAACTCCAAGTTACTGTTCTTACCATCTGCTTCGAAGTGCTCAGACTCACACATCAACTTGTCTGTAAGAATGCTCAGTGCTAGTCCTGCCAGTCCACAGCAAAGCGAAGTTAAGATAACTGTAGTTTAAATGTTTTCCAAATAATCTTCTCCTGCTTATGCCTAGAAGAAAGATCTTGTTGAGCCCTTAGTGTTACAGTGGTCCAAAGCCCTTTGCCTCCTCTGGGTTATGAGTCTTCACTGGAAGGGCTGGAAACACCAGTCATGCCTGCTGCGGGTACCCAGCTACCTTTGATTTACTTGAAGTCTTTGAAAAAGCATGTTAAAATTTGCCTGCTGAGTGTTCAGCTTCTTTTCGTGTGGAAAAGCAGAAGCTGTAACCGTAAATAACAGTACCTTAATCTATTAGTGTCCTTACTAACAGTTGCACGGAACACTTCATAATAAAATAACATTTCAAGCTATAAACACTAAATCAAGATGCAGACGGATTCTTATATCTCAATACAAATTGCAGATACAGTACCACCTAAAATTCAACTGAGATTTAAGATGATTCCCAGATACTTAAATTCCAAGACATAATTTAATATGGGTTTAGCTAAAGCACTAATGTTTAATTGCTCCCTACAAGAGCTCTTTCAACATAAGACTCGATTATGCCTAAACCAGGCCAGAATGATATTAAAATCGTGTTGCAGAGCAATATAAATTTGACCTATCACTGATGCAGTTCCATAAAGAAAGTCATCATCTTCATGGAGAGCCATTTATTTATATTTTGTACAAACTTGATAGCTATTGAAAAAGTCTGCAAGAAAATAAGCTCTCAGAAAAAGCAGCTGATATACTGAAAGCCTCTGGATTTGTTTAATCAATGTGTTTCTTCCGTAATTAGATAACATGAAACTGAGCAACCTTAAATATCTGTTAATAAAGATAGTCCCTTTCGTCAAAACTCTGTAGCATTCAGTTATATTTTGGTATCTTCAAGCTGAGGCAAGACAGTAATCACAGTCAGCAAAAAGTAGGGCCTGAGGGGAATCTCAGGAGGTCATGGAGCACCCTCCACTCCCTTGGAGAGGAAGGCACTTGTACCTTCATCATTTTGAAAGGGTGAGCATTAACCCACTAACACCACATCCCCAGAAAACACGTGTGGACTTCACTGACCTTACTGGACACTTAGAAAAACCTGTTTGAACTAAGTCTTTCTTGTTGAAGTTTAACCTACCTCTTGTCCCGTCCTCCCTAAGGAGAAAATATTTTCTTCCCTGAATTAATTTGATAATTTTTGCTATGGTCCCCTTCTCCCTAGAACTCCTAAAGAATTCCTTTTTTTCACTCTTTTGTTCCCAACTTCTAACCAACTTGTCTGCACTCTTTTGGACTCCCTCTCATTTGAATCTTATTATCTGAAACTGTACATTGTTAAAGCTGAAGCTCTGTCAGTTCAAACCACGGTGGAGAGTTCACTTCACTTATTTTTCATATCAGGGGCAACTAAACGTACAGCCTAGTGTGTTATTTCCCTTTTTTCAACAGAATGATACTGTTGACTAATGCTGAGTTTATTGTTCCCAGATCTTTTTCTGAACTGCTGGTGAACAAGTTCCTCATCCTCCGCACAGTTGATGAATTTTGCCAAAGGGCAATACCCTTCAGCTGTTTCTGATGACTTTCTTATGTTTTGCTTTTTCAAACTGCTTCTCTGTTTGTTAAGATCACTTTGGTTTCTAACCCCGTACTTCAGTACACTTACTGCCACACACCATGGTTTCATGAGCAAAGGTCAAAAGTAAGCTCTGGTCCTTGATCCAGGTCGTTAATGAAAACACTGAACAAAATCATAACCAAGACAGACCTTTGAGGAAACAATTCATTACATAGCTTCACAACCTTTGACGACTACTCTTGGTGTATTTATCACTCAGTTTTACAACTGTTCTCTAGCAATTAAATAAAGACTATGATCTCTTGCCTAAATAATATACAGGACAGTGTAAAAAAACCTTACCAAAGTTATCTACTGCTATTTTCTGTTTGTATAGCCCATTACCACAATGGAGAATATAGGAATTATAAAAAAAGTATTTGAAGATCTATGAAATACCACAAGTCAAATATTTACAATGTGCAACTGTCTCTTCCCCCTCTCCACAACCTTTTTACAAGGCAATTTAACTTTTCCTTTTTTTATATTGCTACTGTCTTAAAGGTACAAAATTTCTTCTACGTCACAACAGATCAGGAAGAGACCTAAGGAGGGAGTGGTTTTTCTTGGTCTATGAGAGCAACTTTCACAGAATGACTGAATTCTGTGTCTAGACAAACAGGTGGGTGGGGCCAAGCAGGAGATACCAAGTATTCTTATGACTGTTCTCTAATAATATGCTATGTACCACCATTTTGGATTTTCCAGGGCTAGAGGACCTTGCTGATATGCAGGAGAACACAAATGATCCATAAATAACCTAATTTATTTAGGTGGCAATTCGCTTCTTGAGCCTGCTCCCAGTGGCCTTCTAATCATGAGCAATTAGGATTTTTAGGCTGTCTGGTCATAAAATGAGGACCTTTTTTATGCCATGACCCCCACTTTGTTTTGAAAATGAGTAATTGGGACAGGTTATGCAACCAGAGGCTATTCCATGTTTATGCACACAACCAGCTGCATGTCTCCCAGAGGATGAATGGCTGCATCCTTCACCCAGTCAAGCGATGAGATGGGAACTACAGTGTACAGCTTGCAAAGACTTCTAGATAGAAAGCATCTTTCATTGCCCTCCTCCCAAGGAAAAGAGACTGCCCAGATATCGAAGGCAATGAAAAGGACAAGATAAGAGAGGCCCTATGAGAATCCACATGCCTCAGAAAGGGACAAAAACTCAAGGATGCTAATAGAATATCCCTAGGAAGTCCACACTTCAGACAGTGGGTAAGATTTGGGTTTTTTCTGCTAGTTCATTAGCATTTTTCAGAGGCTCATTCAGCTCTTCCTCTGCCTCATATCTTAGTAAGCTCATAGCTAGACAGAGAAATTCCCTTGCAGACAAGGGGCTAGACTCCGTTTTTTTCACCACTAGACCAGAGACAAAATCATGCTTTTGAACTGGCTTCCAAATCCTAACACAAAGATCATGGTATTTCCTCAGGTAACAAAAAACTATAAATGTTATCAATTATCATGCCACTGTATCTGTTATCCACTATACTTATTTAGAATTGATGCCACCAGTAAATCATCGCATTACTAACCATTTGGAACCAAGGTAAGAAAATGAAATCTTAATCAATGTCCATACACTATGCAAAGGGTCTAAATGACACAAGTAATCAGTCCAGTTCCAATCAGTCATCATTTCTACCTGAGAAGGGATTTGGGCCTCCAGAAAGAGCCCTACATGAGCTTTCCTAGGTGTGGTAGGTTTTTTTAAAAAACAGAACATTTTGAAATGACTATTTAACTCTGTGCTGTGTAATGTTACAGTATAAAAGAAAAAAAAAAAGCGGGATTGGTATTACCTCCCAACATGCCAAGCTGTTTAATAACTTTCAAATTATTATCAATATTAGGAAAAGTATCAAATCAAATTGATTTTTCCCCTAGACAGCTATCATTTGGAGGAATATTCTGGAGACAAGGAGACTGTGACTTCTAACCTGAATCCAGCAGCAGATCAGCAAGTCCATAAAGATGAACCTGGACACACCCAGTCTGAATACAAGATCAAAGTCAGGGCTGGAGACTTAGTTTCTTAATTAAGACGATTTGAGTAAAATAATGAAGGTGCAAGTCACTTTTCTGTAAAAGCAATTTGGCAGAAGGGCTAGTCCTCTTCTTTATAGTACTTCAGATGAAAAAGGAAGAAGCTATTAGTTGTTTTCTTTGTTAAGTGTTTGAATTAAAACCTTGGTGCCACTCGTTTACTATTTGACAGTAGCGCTGAGTGAGTAATTCTCTGCCTGTAATTTCCTTGACTAATTTAGCCTTTTTTTTCTCATGTAATATCCATCAGCAGATCATGATTTTCTCATTTAAATGTACTCAACAAATATGTCTGAATTTTCACCCTGTGAACTGATTGCAAATATTTGAAATTCAAGCTGCACTGCTTATTTCAAATTGGTAAATCAGGTCACAGTGTTTGTTCTCTCTGACTGAATGAGTGTGAGAAACACTACTACCCGTGCACACAGTTATGTGTTCCCCCTCAAAATCCATCTTCCATAAATGCTCTTGTGAAACAAAATTTGCATTATTGCTTTTTATAATCCTTTGTGTTGAAAGTAAAATTCAATTGATTGCTCTTTCACCAAGAAGTAAGTATGAATGGGTTCTGTGTGACTATGGGCAAAGAGAATTCATTTCGGAGCTTTAATGATTACTCCTGGACATTTTTTGTATTATTCATGACGTGTTTGTTTATAGACAAAGAATGAATTAGATAAAAAATGCTTTCAATCCACACAACATGCTTACAAAAGACAGAAGAGGACCAAAATAAGAAAAAGATCAAAATTAAATATATCTGGTATTCAAAGGGGG
>Ga0065711_1028976_pt1 | contig 38197 bp, 18 predicted proteins | sample Hoacrofraction12_FD_59098 | JGI IMG/M metagenome (GOLD analysis project Ga0065711, IMG submission 59098) | Hoatzin crop microbial communities from Cojedes, Venezuela - Epithelial fraction 12 v2 (version 2) | ecosystem: Host-associated > Birds > Digestive system > Esophagus > Crop | place...
TCCCCCAGACGAGAGGCAGGTTGCAGCTCTTGGCCAGTCATTCTTAGAAACTAAAATATCTGCACAATTCCTTATAAATGACCTGAGAGAAATCCGTAAGAAACCTGGAACCACTCAGTCTTCACGAAATAACTTCTTCCAAGCTGTCAGAATATTCCAAAGAATTGAAGAAATGCACTATTAAAGCTGGTTTAAGAAAATTTAAAGTAACCTTGTAGCAATACCACTTGCATTCTACCGCAGTCTATCAGTGGATAAATCCCAGTTTATGTCACTGATTTCACCTTGGACGGAAAACAGAATGAAAAGCAGCTGCTGTGGACACAGAGGGACAAAATGAAACTGTGGGGTGTTACACTTGGAAAGCATCAATCTATTCTACTGCACCATCACTAAAAGACCAACGGTTGGGGAAACAGCATTTTCTAAGAAATACAAATCCTTAGCATGTACAGACCTCCAACAATTCTGTTTAATGAGCACTACACCCTTTCATCAACCTTAACCTCCTTCCACAACTGATTTCCTAGTATCCTACAGAAAAAAACATGCCATGTGTCATATCTGCAATCCCAGCACACATATATAAGGTGTCTAGCATTAGATGCTCATTAAGAGCTGTTTCATTTATTATATTGAACTTGGCAGAAAACACAGAACTTAACTGCACAGGGCAGGAGCGGACTATAACTCACGCTGAATTTTTCAAGAAGTCTGGAAAACTATCAAAGGTCACTTGCAACAAGAGCTCTCTTGGTTTTTATAGATGGCACAATGTGAATACGTGCATTTTCCTTTTTCTTAACAATCATACAGTATTTAAAGCTCATGTACAATCCACAGTTTAGCTAGGCTGTGGGGACACAGACTTACAAACTCCAAAAAAAGACAGGAAAATCTAACTTGTACTTTTAATGTCTGGAGACAATGGAAATAGGGGTAAATTTTAATTTATTAGGTTTTTTCAGTGTATACCAAGAAGCATGGAAAGATCCTTAATTTATTTCTTCTTACAGCTTAGTGTAAAGGTAAATACACTATCCATTAGGTTTAAAATTGTATTTCACCAATTCCATTGGATATCCAAGACCTTATCATCACAATATTGGTTAAAGTATGGCAGCAGTAAATGTCATGTCTGTCAAGCTGTACTGTTCTGAGCCAATCCATGTTAGATTTACTCTGAGTAAATGTCAGCGCTATCGAAAGCTCCCAGAAAAAGCAGATTTTCCTTTACAGACAAGCATTTAACAATAAATTGTCTGGCTAGTACAACAACAGCAAGCTAATGACTAGGTCTTGCTTTCCAGGATGACTTGAAAGATGTTACACAACTGATTTTTCATCTCAAGGCAGTTTTCACACTGTTACTCAGCTACCTCTCCACCACTCCAAGATGACATTTACCAAATGGCTGCATATCCTGGTCTGTGTGTGCCTAGCTTTGTTTGGCCACCTCAATATGATCCTTGGAGATGCACTTTGCCAGTTACTTATAGCAGGAAAAATCCACACAGAAAGTTCAAAGTTTACACAATCCAACTTCTTATCCCACTGCAAAACCTGTCTTGGGCAAACACAGGAACTGACTGGCTGTGCCAGATGCGCAGCATTACTCGGACCCGAAAAGAAACCAGAAAGCCGAGTTGAAGCTGGGAACTGCCCTCCCAGGGATGGCCAAGCAGGTGCTGCCTCCCCAAACATGACTCATAGCAGGTTGCATTGATTACTTGATCCAACACAGCTGATCCATTCTCTTGTCATTGTCCCGTGGCAATTCTTACACATTAGACATGCAGAAAGCTAAGTCCTCTGTTACTTGCTTATCCTACCTGCAGTGTCCTTGGGTTTATCAGGTTTATGTTGTTTTTAAGGTCTGCCTCTAATCCTCACCCTTACAGATTCAGTCTAAATTCCCAGCCCCTCCACACAGGCTTGGCAGGACTCGTTCTGCTGCATTTCACTACTGTCCCAGGATGTTCTCATCTGAATGGAAAACCCCTTCAGTTCTTGATCTCCATTGCTCCTGATCTGGGATACACACCATGCAGCGCTGACAAGTGACAGAGCCTGAATACATCAAACATTTAAAGTCACAGCAAGCTCCAGAAAGCAGAAATTCTTCACCACAATCAGACTGACTGCTTAATGTACACTGGGGAGAAACTACTCATTTCAGTGAACCAAAATAAATACTGAACAAAGAAATCAAAATTACCGCTTGCACAACAGCCTTTTAAATTCTTGATCTAGATACATGTTCCATCCACCAATTCCTACACAAGTTGGCTTTAACCATGAATGCATTTCAAAAAAGAACTGCTTTCCATTTCATCCTCAGTTTCTTAGCTCCTTGAGGCAAACAGAAGATGGCCACAAAAAGAGAAAGTAGCACAGACAAAAAACTGAACATTGGGACCTTAAGCCATACTAGCATCCCAAATACCACCAGACGTCTCCCCAGCAGGTATTAACAAAGAATCTGCATAAAGTGAAAATGCCCAACATTCATCCGCTTCCAACTCGCTTCTCAATTACACTGATACCAAGGGAACCAAATAACTCTTCTGCATGGTTAGGTTCTGGATGTGCTGGGCTGTGTGTGCAGGGCTCCTCTATAACAGTTCCCCTCTGTTCCTCTAGCCTTGGTTGTTGAACAGAGCAGAAGACCTCTCAGTGCTACCACAGCAGGAACAAAACTGCAGGTAACTGACAGTATCAGAGCTGTCAGAGGCTGGGTTACAGTAAAAGTAAACCTAATGCCTTAACTCCATCCTTTCTTCTCAGAAAGAATCCACTTGCAGACCGCACCTGAGGATTGGCACATTAGTTTCCATTGCTGCCATTTCCCAGGAACTCAAAGGACTAAAAAAGGAATCTCTCTTAAAAGGTCTTTTGCTAGCCCCCTCCCTCATTGTGACTGTGTTCTTTGAGGAAGAGAAGATCCAACATCCTGGGGTTTAGAAGACTCTGTGCTTTGAGGAAAAGACAACCCACACCTCTGGGGTTTAGGGGAGTCACAACAAAAAGTCCTCTTTCAGGTTATCAGAGCTTATTCCATCTAAGGGTTTGCTGGGAAGGCTTCTTGTTAGCACTGTCTAGCAGAGAACAGTCAAGCAGAGAAGGAATGTCGCTTACAGCTCAAACAGCAGTTCTGTGCCTTGCCTGGAAATGTGAACAGGTGGTAAAAAGTGAAAACAAAGACAAGTAAGGCAGGCTTAAAATAGAGATGATTCCCTGCCATTACAGGGAGACGCACCGCAAAACTGACATCCTCAGCGTTTAGCCTGTCATCTTATGGAATTTTACAATACGAATCACCCTGGGCTCTAGAGCTGCATCTTCCACCTTCACTTTTGTGAAAAAAAAAACCCCAAATATATCAATTTTGGAACCAAAATGGTGCTAGGAGTGTGGCATCAGCAAATGTGGAATCTCTTTACGGCTGCTGTGATGCAGAATTTAACCATCTTCTCTGCCAGGGAACTGAGTGCTGCCTGATGAAAAGCCCCACTTTCTCGACTGCTGTATGCACACAGACACACCGCTCTTCAGCAGGGCCTTATCACAGAAGCTGTTCTGGATATAGTTAGAGCAGATGAATTGGATTTCTGCTCTCAGCTGTTAAACATCCCCAAAATCAAAGCTACATATGACTACAAAGTAGTTTTCCACTTCGACCTGGCCTTTCCGTACCCCTTCAGAGCACCTAGTATACATAGATTAGAAACCCTTGTGTCACTCTTTATGCGCCTCAGCCTGGACCACAGTAACTTGGAAAAGGTAATGGCATCTATAATCCCCACAGCTGTTTCCAAGCAGGTGTTCTGTTCTACCCTGCTTTGTCTCTGAAGAGCACAGATTCTACTTCCACTGGTGCAACTGGTACATGGATGACAACTTTGCTTAGAAAAGAGAGTTGACGTGATGCACATATCGCAAACCTTTCAGCTGCACGGTGGAGAACACTGCGGATGTCTACAAGTTTAATCAACACCAGACTGGACAGATTTCTCAATCCTAGAACATCTTTCCTTACTATACTCCAGGAGAACAGATAAATCCGTAGCCATTGTTTCTGTAAGTTCACAGGTCACCTGTTGCATACATCCACTTCTTCAAGAAATCAGCAGGTAAAACTGAAGTAAAACTCAATTAAAAAATGTAATGCTTACAGTATTTTCTTTTACCTTGTATTTTCTGCATCACCTATTTACAACAGGAACGTATAGAACTCAACTACACACCGTCCTATTCTTTTTTAGTCTTTGAAGCAAATCCTTCTAATCTTGCAAATTTTACAGCTGCTTTCACAAAGTTTGCTACCCAGGTTCTCTAAAAATTCCCATGCAGATTTCCTTACACATTCTTGTACATTCAAAGATGACATACAGAAATTAAAAGCATTTCCTACTTCCATTACCACTTGAAAAGACATTTTAGATAATGTCCCTGCTGCTTGTCAGAAAAAGCTGAAGGGATGAACCTGAAGTCATTATGCACAATCCCCTTTTCAGCTCTTATCCTGTCAGATATAAAATAATTTATAGGGAGGAAAATGAACCATAAATATTTGCACATAAATACAGTAACAAACAACAAGTAACAACAAAGTTAGAAGTCTGAGAGAGGACAAAATGCAGAAGCTCAGAAATCACAGGCGAATCGGGGGTGGTGCTGGGATTTCTGTTGTTTTTAAAGAGAGGAATTTACCTTACAGGAGATGTAAAGTTTCAGCTGCAGGATGCTATACAAAAATCTAAAGGCCCTAAGTAATTGTCTAAGCTTAATGGGTCTGAAGAGAGTAAACGGTTTATAATACTTTAAACAAAGACATTGCTGTTAGAGATGTCTAAATGTAATTATTTAATATCTCATTTAACTCCCGAAAGTCTCTGAATGTATATCATTTCTGCACGCAAGACAGCAGAGTCACAGGTGATAAACACAGATGGGAAGCCTAGCAACCTTTTAGACAATATTAGGAACTAAAGAAATTCAAATCAGATGTGCTCTTTCCTTCAGTTCCATGTTGCTGTCACACATTTCTTAGACTAAGTTATTAAATTCCAACTTCAAAACAAACTTTGTTTTGTTCTATTTATTGACACATAGCTCAGGCATCTTTTTCATGGATGAGCGTTACTCAGCATTAGAAGTTGTTTCCTCCCTCCACAAGGTGACATGCTTTAGTACTAGTGAAACATCTCTCCAAATGAACCCAGTTTTTGCCCATGTTGTCACATCCATCTACGTTAACTATTTAAAGTTATTTTACATTATCAATTTGTCTTTAATGACATGATTTGCAGTGATTTCCAAAAAAGTTACACTGAAACAAATTTAAAATGACAGGTTCTATTTCACTAATAGGAGATTTCCCAGAAAGAATAAATATAGTGTCTGCTAGTTCAACTTTTGAAAGTATTCAATACAAATCTGTATTTAAAGGTATATTTTTTTTTGCTTTGAACAGAACTCAAGTTCTTTATTGTTTTTCTTTCTTGTAAGCTATGAACACCAAGCAATTTCTCAAAGAATTATTTATCAAAAGATACTAATAGTTACTAAGTGGTATTTTTCTTTTTGTCAGTCTCAGTATTGTCAAGCACAAAGTTCAAACATCATGAGTCAGGACACAAAAATAATTAGATTTACATTTAGAACAATTAAATATCTTTTTAAAACCTGATCATTTTATTTTTTACCTGGCTTTTGATAGGTAAATTTTTTTTAATTCTAGTATTATCTCTTATTATCTCTAAAGGACATCAAAGCTTCTGCTTATGTTTTCATCAGACCTTGAAATACTTCATTGTCATCAATACCAACTGTGTGCAAGTGATTAATAACATTCTTGGGTAACTAAGAAAAAATAAGTAACATTTTCAAAGGAAAGATCTGTAGTGGATGACATACAGGGATAAGCATCCAGCACCTTGCTGTAGAAATCATTTTAAACAAATTGCTTTCTAATATACAGTTTAGTATCTCATGGAAATAAGCAGGGCCAAAGTCAGTCCCAGGGAATAGAAAGTTTGAGAGGAGAGGGAAGATTTGAGGCAGTTTTTTATTCAGATGGCGGTAAGCACCTAGTAGTTTAGGAGTCCTTCCTCAAGTCTTCCTATTTCCCAGCAGATTATCTCTGGTAGTGATAAATCACAATCAGTGGAAGATGAGGCATTCTCTGGGGGGGGGATCCCTGATCTCTCATCCGTAAAAAGGACAAGTGCACTGGCCTGACTTAGCCAGATCTGGGCTCAGTGAGTCCTCTTATCACTCCTCCCAGCTTGTTCAAGATCCAAATCTATGATTACACTGGCTCAAAGGTTTGCTTTAATAGTATTTGGGCTTACTGATGCTCCACAAAGGTTCCACAGAAATAACTGCAACAGTTTGAAGAGTGCATTTTGCTTCTATGCCCTGCTACTGTAGATCTGAAGCTATCAAGCATCAATCCGCATGATAACTGAGAAAAATCTGCTATAAACACAATGTTCACCCCTCAGCAAGACTGCAAGCGCCTAATTTACTTTCAAGTGAGAGGTAGCTGGACAAGTATGAGACATTACATCATTCAAAAAACTCACATAAGAGTCTTAGAAGTGGTTGTTATTTTGAAAGCCTCTCACGGATTTATGCTGCTGAACAGGAGATGGAGGCTCTTGGAACGAGATTACTTTAGCTCACGGGGAATGAAGGGCTCTTTCTGGCATTCTTCCTCGTATTCTGAGACAAAAACGTGGATCACAGAATTTAGTCTTTGTTTATAGTTAATTGAATGTCATCTTAACAACATTTAAGTTTGATGACCCACTTGCAGAAATTAAGACTGTTAGGTCACTGCTCATTTCCAGCATATTGATATAGCCAGTTCACTCTTACTTGTTCATGTGCTGAAAGAGCTTTTCACTGTGATGTTTATTCCCTCTTCTTTCTACATATTTTGCAGCTCAATAATACCCTTATAATAATTTTGTAAAAAACCATACAATATCAAGCTCCTCCATTGTACTTTTATGACTGCTGCTCCATATAATACTCCTTCTCATCAATTATTCCTAAATATATGCCAGCCAAAAGTAATCCTTTCTTTCACATAGCTGCTAAAAATTGTAAACAGTATTCCAGATAAGGTGGTATAAGTGTTTCCCTCTAGAATATTCTTTTTTTATCATCTTTTTTATCATCAGCATTACACTGACAGCCCACACTGACCAGATCAAGTCAGCAGCCTTCTCATCCATTATTACTGACAATCTTCATTCCTTACATACATGACCTTTATTACCTCTGTACATGTCATAGTGTTGAATTTCCTCTTATTTCTCCTACCTGCAAGGTCATGAAGGCTTCTCTGCGTGATAGCCTGAACATCTTTTGTCCCCACTACATGTTCCAAATTTGTAACTTCGATTTGGATCAAAGAGGACACAACTTGGCCTGAGAAAGCTTTGTATGAGACAGCTTCCTTCTACCTATAACACCTATTTGTTTTCAAACAGTAACATAACCTGTTCAAACAATAAACTACATCTGTATTTTGTTACTTTTCAAGTCCTGAACTGTTTCTTCGTTCACATGATTTTTCTTCTACTGCATCACAACAGAGATGAAAATATCATCTGTCAGTTATTGTTCCCTACTATTTTTTCTTTCATTTCCCTGTCACATTAAAATACATGATAAACCAAAAGGTTTTAATTAGGTTTTAATTACTTGCCATTTCTTAAAATTTAGATCAATTCCATTCTTTAAAGTAAAACAAGGTAATTCGTGTAAATGGTTCTTAAAATACAGGCTCTGTAAACACTGTCCAAATATATGGGTCAGGCAATATATTCTGACCCCTAATTAAGCATCATAATGATCAAGAAATTACTTCAGCAGTGAAAACTGCTGAGATTAGAATTATTTGGGGATCTTAAAAAATTCTTTGTTTAGCTCCCATGTATACTAAACCAATATACTTTAGAACAAATGTTTTGACACAGCACAAAGAAATATTTACTTTTTAGCACTTTTAGTCCTAATTTTATTGTTTTTCTTTACAAACTGCTATGAAGGATATAAAATAATGTATAACTAAAAAAACATTAATTAGAAAGTCTAAAGAAACTGAGCTCGGGTAAGACTGCTTTGCCCAAAGAATACTAGAAAAATGGTCAGCCCAGGAATTTTAAAACTGTAAAGATCAGTTTTTATTTTAGGGGTAAACATATAGGGCAAAATATTGGAGGATTTCTTAAAAAATAAGCTACTGCAAAATATGTAAGAGGATATTTAAATATATGTTTTTTATAATAGTGTTAATAAAAGGAAGGCCGTGCAAAATTATCTTCCTTTTCAGTTCTCTTAGGGAAACTCCTTCACATACAATCAAAACATGACTCTACCTTTGTTCAAAGGAATCAATATAAAGCGTATTTGTGTAGATGTTCCAGAAGTTACAATCACTAAATTTAAGATTACATACAGTATTTCGTAGTTTTAAGAGATAATTTTCTTCAGTACATGTTTCTAACAGAAGTTAGTTGACATTCCACTGTATCGTGAATCTGAACAGAACATGTATATGCAGGAAGAGACAGAAATGTGGAACGAAGCGTTTGCCTGTACTAAGTAAAAAATATTCTAACAACACAGCGTTAAAATGGGGCAACGTAAATATTTTCTATAGAAATCACAGCCAAACTAGAAATTTTCTTTGTGAAAACTAAAAGGAAGATTTCAGAAGCAGACCATCTACCAGGCATAACATCAGTCCAACAGAAACAGTTAATAGCCTTTCAATTACAAGCCCTTCCACCAACAACCAATTCATTCTAATTATTACTCTGAATAGTAACCATAGCCATGAAAAGATCCTTTGTGTTTCAAACTTTGACAACCAATAGTAAGCTAGAAGAATATACCTACTCAAGTACATAGACCCACTACTCAGATGAAGGTGTTACTCATAATGCAAATTATACAACAGCTATGTCTACAGCTGTTTATATCTATACACATACACTTGTACACATATGTGTACAAACATATGCACCCTCCACAAACCTAAAAGCTGCCGTACCAGAGCAGATGAAAGGCGTATTTTGGTAGCAGACCTTGAAAAACATCTATAAAGGAGAATTAGAAACAGGCGTATGATTGCTCTTTTTTCACCAATTTACAGTTTCAAGTTTTATGTAGTCATAAAATGCATCTAAGCATTATATTTAATATCCACAAACGGGTTTAGCTCCTTGTTTAATTATCACTTAAGATTATTTTATAATATACCACAACACTGAGTACTATAATTTAATACTGTGTGGACAAAAATGTATTCCCTTTTCTTTGTTTTAGATAAATTCCTTCAAATGTCTAGTAAATCCAATAGGTGTTCTTAAATTCTTGTATTCTGAAATATGGTCATCATTAGCTCCTTATTCACATTTTCAACAGGTTCTCAATCTTGTATACATCACTCAAAACTCCCAGTCATCCCAGAAACTGAGCTGTGAGAGCCTGTCAATTCACTCTCCACGCACGAACACTATTACACAGCTCTGATACTTCTTGTCATATTGATCTTTATCAATACTATTTCCACCTACAACAGAAAGCTTACCAGCAAGCACTGGAACTTGTAAAATGTCTACATTGACTTCAGAGGTATATTTAGCAACAGGTTTCCAACTCCCATTTTCTGCCCAGTATATAAAAACCACTAACATGAAAACTGTTAGAAAACCCAAGATTCATCTGTACTGTTCTAGAGAAGCATGGGGTAATGCAATTATCCAACCATGAAAACTTGTGCACCACTCGCCCCCATACACAGCTAGCTAGTTAATAACAATTAAAATAATCTTTAAAGGTCTAGAAATGGATGTGGTAGAAAAGATTAAGACCCCATTTAGAGAAAATTTTTGCTAGTTCTTTCGCTCAGTCTTTCAGGATTATTTGTACTACCCTTTAGACTCCCTATTTTTCACACTTGCCTCTCTTGGACAGGTTTGCCTCAAAAACTTGGTATCAACCAGAATTCCCAGGGCCTTGTACATGAAAAGCTCTTTAAGCCAAGATGTTTCAAAGAAAACACTTCAAATACAACAAAATCCACACTTCCCAAAAGAAAATACTGTTTTGTTTAAAGATATATGACCAACCCTAGATAATCTATTTTTCTGATGTAAAGTAACGCTACCTAGTCTGACAATCTTTGTTGCTCTTCATCTTTACTATACTTTTTGTTGCTGAACATACCTTAAAAAATTTAACATAAAGAAAACATCCAGTGCTAGTGAGCAAAGAGACAACATCAAGGCACAGTGGCAGACAAACGGCCCTACAGCGTACATGTCTTTTCTACACAAATTTCTAAATATAATTTCATATATGTATATAATAAACCATTTTCTGACATCTTGACCAAGAATACGGGCCATACACAATAGATCTACTGGGTTACCATTAAATGATTCATCCTGTTCTGCTTGTTTTCAAGCTAATTCAGAGGTATCAAAAGGAGTCAGGCATTTACATTCAGTAAAACTCCCTTTTTGCCATCTTACCTATTTTTAGAGAGACTACTATATCTCACTGCCACGAGGTGATACTCCCTCCTCTGAAACTGCCAGCTGCAACAATTAAATAGAAAGAGCTAATTATCTGGTTGAGTTCAAATTGCCTTTCTTCAGCATAGGTTTTAATTCAGAGTTCAGCGACTCTCGGCCTGAAGACTCCAAACTACAGCCAACCTTATGAGTTTTCTTCTCCTTAAGTTTCATCTTTGCCCAAGTAACAGTCAGAAAATCCACTGCAAATTCCTGAACTCTCATGAATTCTTTTCTCCCTGTGGCTGTTTCTAGAAGATGACCAATTCTTCTACAGACAGTAGAGATACTTGCCTGTACCTTGTGTTATCTATAAAGATTTACTTACTACGGACTCACCCTTTAATGCCAAAACACCCATTTCCTGGGAGAGATAGGAGAAGTGAAGCTCTAGATCAGTTTGCTCCCCAGACACAGACCATCAGATCCAGTTTCATGCCACAGCCAGACTGGGTCTTCCTGGGATCTGATGGCCCTTGAGAAAAAGAAAGGCCTTTGGCATCTACCAGACTTAATTCTTGGTCTCTACTGGGCTTTTGCTAAAGACACACAGCCTTCAGAGACCATATTTAAAACACACAATTACAATCTATTACTGCAATGACATTAACTGCTTAGTTCACCCAAAATTATTCTTTCTTTGCTCTGTAACTTCATTATTAGTCACTATTTGATTGTAACTCATACCTCTTAGCACAAGAGGAAAGGATCAGTGTTTAATTACAGTACGCATTTTTACCTAAATAATCAAGCGTAACACTCACATTAAACACAGTCTTCAACCTATTCAGGTTGGAAATTAAAGAAAACATGGTAAGCTATTATTTTTAGAGTTGTTTGTGAATATATTGTGACTTCAGGCATTGTAGACTTCTTTCCCTGAAAAGGTCATATCATTCTTCAGAAAAAAAAGAACAAAAACCCCTGAGATTCCTTTTATTTCTTTGTATATCACTATTCTAAAGCAGGTCTGAAGTGAGAAACTAGCCCAGGTTTCAGAACTCCAGTGGAGATATCTTCCAGTTAATCTGACCTCTTTTCCAACAATAATAACTTAAAAAAAAATTAAGAGTTCAGACATGCCCTTGATTTGTTTTAAAGGGCACATTCTGCTTTTGAAAACAACATCAGTTCAGATAACTCCTAAAGCTTTCTACAATAACAGCATTCAAGAAAAAAATATCAGGAATTTTATATCTATAGTATTAACTCTAAAGCTTCTCTGACTGTTCTAAGAATCTTATTTTAATTACACTGGACATGTAAAATCAAGTTTGGCTGATTGACAGAATGCTACACTTTAATATTGGTCAGAAAAATCAGATACTGTGAACCGTGATACCAAGAAGACTCTGAGATTTTTAGCCAGTTAAATCTGTCTTGGTGGGGGCAGAAACACAAAGGAAAGACTGCCCAACCTCTCCCTCAAATCTAGCTTTTACAGTCTCACATACTCTTACCATAAGTGACTTTTCACAGGGATTTGTAATCTTCAGTAAGTAGAGCGTGGGGGCAGAATTTTTGCTATACTTCAGCTTCTTTTAGACAACCTTCCAACCACACCCATACAGGACAAGGGATTCTTCTTACACGCTTGCTGAAACTACAGACTATAAAATGATTCACTATATTATTTCAGTGCCTCCAACTAAATAACTCGATATAGCTACAAGCTCCTCTATCAGCAGTGTTTAAACTAAAACGTGAGCCTTGAAAAAACTCATCTTGGTTTCTTTACAACAGAAGGGAAATTTCCCTTGTGTAGACACTGTAACAATTAAACGATGAAATTCAGAGTGTGGAAGATTAAGTACTCATGTCAACAAACTGTTAACTGTGTCTGGGGTCAGCAGTATCATCATTAAGGACAGACAGAAACTTCAAAGGAACAGCAACTCAGCTAATATGCTGCCGCCAAAGAGTCTACCCAGACTCCATAGCAGGACTACAGAACCACAGAGGTTCTGGAGACCATTGAATCCAAGCCCCACCTTGCTCAAAGCAGAGCCAGCTACAGCAGTTGCTAAGGATATTGTCCACTTGGGTTTTGAGTATCTGTGAAGACAGAGATAACCTCTCTGGGCATCCTCTTCCAGTGTTTGACCAGTCTCACTGTGAAAAAGCTACGTTTAAATGGTATTTCTTGTGTTTCAATTTGTGTCCGTTGCATCTTGTCCACTGACTAGGCACCATGGGAAGAAGAGTGTGGCTCCATCTTCTTTACTCCCTTCCATCAGATATTTATCAAAGCGGGTATTTTATACACATATATAAAATCTAACAGTCCCCTTCCCCCTGATCTGAGGGTCCTCTTACCCAGGCCAAACAAAGCAAGCTCTCTCCCTCCACCTCTCCTATCAGATTCTCCAAGCCCTTGGTCAACCTTGGGGACCTTTTCTGGACTCATCCCAGTGTCTGCTTTGTACTGGCAAACAAAGTAGACAAAGCACTCCATATCTGTCTCAATATGGCTGCACAGAGGTGAAAAAACATCTCCCTCATCCTGCTACGCTTTTCCTAATGCACAGGATGCTGTTGACCTCAATGCCGTGAGGGTGCATTGGTGGGTCATGCTGAACTTTGCATCCACCAAGACCCCTGTGTCCTTTTGTGCAAAGTTGCTTTCCAGCTGGGCAGCCTGAGTCTGTATTCATGCACAGGGTTACTCCTAACCAGGCGCAAGACTTCACATTTCTCTGTTAAACTTCATGAGGTTCCCATCAGCCCACATCCAGTCTGTCCAGGCAATCATCTGATCTATCAACCACTCTTCCCAGCTTTCTGTCTCCTGTGAATTTGCAGAGGGTGCATGTTGCATCCATCCAGGTGACTTAAAGTGTTTAACAGTTCTGGCCCCAGTATTGATACTGGGGATGTGTCACTAGTGACTGGCTTCCGGATGGACTTCAGACTGGCAATGACAACCCTCAGCTAACAGTTCAGCCTACTTTCAGTCTACCTCACTGTTCCCTTCCCTAGTATACACTTCATCAGTCTGTCCCTAAGCAAGTTATGGGAGACAGTGCTGAAAGTGTTGCTAAAGCCAAGACCAAAAACATCCACTGGTCTCTCCTCACCTGCTAAGCTAGTCATTTTATTGTAGAAGGTTGCTACACTGGTCAAGTATGGTGCTTGCTGTTCTCTTCTGTATCAGGATAGTCTAGGTCCTGCCTTCAAATGCTAAATGTGTGAACCAGCTGTAACATAAAACATTTACAACTCCTCTGATGTCAGCTGGAAGACTGCGAAAACTGAACTCTGGAATAAGGTCTACTGTAAGAACAGCCTTCAGAATTCTGTGTTGAGAAAATTTCTAGCTTCTCCTGCATGACCCCTACCCATCACATTCCAGCACATGTCGTATTTGAAAGGATGCGTGCTTCTATCACAGAAACAAAACCTTTTCTTAGTATCCAGGAGTCAGCTAAATAAGTACTTTATTCACACAGCTGTGTGTCAGTGGATGACAGTTCAGAATATTCAAAGTACTCTATAAAATACTCATTCAGATGATAGATATGTAACTTCTGAAAATACATATACTTTTACCTTAAAGAGATGGCATCCTGTGATTCAGTTATGAAAGAGATCTACATAGCTAGCTGATTACTGTCTTAATAATACACCAGAAAAAAGCAGCATTTCAGTGCTACATGTTCTCAAATAAAAGTGTCTAAAGCAACATTCAGAAGTGCAATGACTCAAGTACAGAACTTGACCATAAGCTAACTTTTGACTGTGATTAACATGGCGAATGCATGATGATAACTGCAGTGCTTATGCCTGAACCAGGGGTGAGGACAGCAGAATGAAAAATAAACACATTTATCTTAAACCAAACACATACAAAAGTAATTAAAAATTTAAAGATAAAAGGAGTAAAAGAAGATACAACCTCTGCTGTTTCTTTTGGAAGACTCCTTACCAGCTGTTTACTATTCCCAACAGCCAAAATCATCACCCATGTTTAATTTTTTTTCCATTCTCAAACACGTCCATTTTTCTGCATAAAGTACATGGCACTGTGCTCTCTGCTACACTTTACAACAATTTTCCAATTGGCACACATGCAGTCTACTGTTGTACTTGGTGTTAATCTTTCATCTAAACTAATCCTTTGAATATTTCAGTGACATCCAAGTACTGAATTAAAAATGCTATCTATTTGAAATTGGGCCAAAAAAAGTAAAAAACCACCCAACTTTCTAGTAGGAACATCATACCTTCCACTCATTCAGAAATGTAAACACTATGCAAACTCCATTTCAGACATTTTAATGTAAATATTTTTAAACAGAGAGAAGAGAGAAATGATCTTAGCTTTTATCTTTGGCTAAGGATAACTATGCAGTAAGACACAGGTACACCTTTAGGCAGAAGCAGCGATACACATTAATATATAATCTGTACATTTACATTCTAAGCTCTGGAGTCTTTTTATGTCTTCCCAATTCAACATCAGAATTTCCAAAGACTAAAAACAATCTTCCCTCTTTCATTCTCAATATAATTGTAACCATTTAAGTGGGGTCTAAATGCCTGCTTATCTAAAGGATATCAGCACTGATGCGATAAGGCTAACAGCTCTGCAGTATAATAAAGCTCCAATTTATTCACCTGCAAAAGCAATATGCTCGAAGTGCCTTATTCTAGTAACTAGCCTGAAAATTACAACTCTAAAAACGGCCTAATCTTAGCAAAATGCGCTTTCCAGTGTAAAAGACTTCTCTATTCTACTACAGAAGTTCTGGTCAAATGAACAAGAAAAACCATCCATCTGCCCCTTCATTCATCTGAGACACTTTCATACCTTTGCTTTTGGCCTGGCAAAACTCTACTCCCACATTGCAAATACGTGGTGCAAATATGTGGTGCAACTATCAGCTTGTGTTCAGTTTCTTAATCTTTCTTGACCTATATCTCCAATGTAATAAAAATAACTCACAGGAGGAAAAATCTAATTCACACACATACAGTTGCTTCAGGAGAAACTAACGTTGCAGACTGCACATAAGGTTGGACAGAAATACCATTTACCTCTCCTTTTGATATGAAAAGAGCAAGCAACACCAAGCAAGCTATACATTCTGTACATAATAAGAAAATATCTTTCCTGATTCATCTTTATTATTATATATAGATGTTATTAATATGTGACCATAAAATTGGCTACTCCCTTTCATATTTAGCCACAGACATTTTTAATAAGTAATGTGTCTAATGTATTAGATATTAAACTACATATTAGCTGCCAGATCTCACTATGATGTGCAAAATTATTTTAGCTACTTATCGAGGTGATATCTGCTGCAATCTCATTTTTACTAAAGCACTCTACAAAGCAAAATTTCTCATGCAAAATTCATAGAAGAACCTTGTCATTGCCCCTAATCAGAAGGGAGCAAATAAATAAATGCAGCCACAGAAATCTATCTCCTTCCTCCTATGTACATAAATAAGGAACTTGTTCAATATGGATCTTCAGAAATCAAGCTTATCATTTTCTTACTGACACAAGATAGTTAAATGAAAAATATACATAAATAAACCTTTGCCTGCCTTCTTTACATAATGTTGCATTTGCACCACTTACTATTAAATTCTGTTTCTTTGGAGACAAAAAATAGAGATGTTGCTATAAAGGTTCTCAGCTTTTCTATTTTTAGTGTTCTTGGTTTTATTCCCTTAATTGCTGGGCTGGTCTTTTAAAACAGTAGTATGAATTTATGCTCTAAACCAGCCACTGTGTTCATTTAAAAACTCTCATGTGGGTAAAAAGAAACTTGCTATGGATATTGATAGTCACACACACAGCATAATACAGCTGAAAAAAAAAAAACCACACCCCAAAAAACCAGTACAAGGATAAACCTCTTTGCAAAGAAATCAAACACACACAATTCGGCCCAAGGATCCGTGTCACATCACATGGCAAACGAGACAGGCTTAATTAATTGCCCAAACTCAAATATAAATTCATGTTATTTTAGCTTTGTAGTCCAAAGACAAGTTCAAAATACTTCAAGACAGATGTCTTGAAAGGACAAAAAAGTATTCAAAAGAAATGACAGTCCTCTGCAAGCTCTCACCCATCACAGGGAATGGCATTGCACATTGCATATAAATTGTTCAGCAAAAAGCTCTGTCTGGGTAAGACTGAAATCTGAAACATTCTTATCCAGCAATACAGTACTGAGTGCTAGTAAGTACGGACTAATACATCTTTTGGCAGTGAATAATTCATATTTGGATTGAATTTGTATCTGCTGCTGCTGCTATTATTTCAAAAATCCATCAACACTGTCAAATACTGGAACTTGTAGTAACACCAGAAAAGCATACCAATCCAAAGCAGTAATTAAAAATTGAGGTGATTCCCAATCTGCTTTAGACAGCTTCCCATGTGGTTCTGACTTTATTTTCTCTTAGTCTGGAGCATTTCTAATGTTCCCTGCTGGAAATCATTTATCAGTGTAATGAATACACTCAAGGAAGGCTAACCATAGGGGTGGATGAGGGATGATATGATTCCTTTGTTACTCACACAGTAAAACTACCCATCTTTCAGTAAATCTGACAGACTCCAAACATTAAATTAACTGAAAGGAAAACCTCATTTTGAACTCTGCTTTCCCATACATATCAAACAGCCTGTGAAATGCCTTAGATTTTAAGTCCAAATCCATTAAACACGCTGGAAAAAAAAAAGTACAGAAAATTCATGGTTGAGTACGTGCTCAGAGAAACCTTCCATACTTTGTTAACTTCATAGCTGAATTGATCCATAGGGTGCAAAGCAAAGCACTGAGCATACTAAACAGCACGGCATGGCATAAATCGAAAAGCAAACCAAGTGAAATACGAATATTCAAAAGAATTTGCCATGCAAACTGGTTTCCTATTTAGCTCTCAGCATACAGCGATGGAGGCCAATCAGCAAAGACTCCTCATGGGAAGTCAACAGATATTTAAAAGAATGATTTTTCAGAGCAATGAAGAAATACGACTATTTACTCATTGAAGCTGTTTTCTAAGTGGTTGTGTAAATGTGTGTCACAGGCAGGAATATATACAGTGTATCATTAAGTATTCAAAATTGCAGTTCTGTAAGACGTAGCACTGTAACAGGCTTCAGACTGAAACACAGAGAAGCCTAATTTGTGCTCTCTTGATAAAGCACTATACACAACTATGTAAAAGTCAGTAGGAGGAGGTTAATGGCAGTGAACTAGAATAAAACTAAATGTCACTACATCTTACTTTTCTGTAAAACCTTCTAAGTAGATAAGACATGTTCAGGAAGCTGTAAAATGTGCCCTTTGCTTACAAGAGAAAGGTCAGTTTTGTGCTAACAAATTGTAATAGGTTAGTCATAAATGATCATATCAGCAGCTGAAATATGGTACCTTACACGTAATTTAAATACTGTTACAGCTCCTCGAATCACAGAGGAGCCCACTTTGCACAGTACAAACTCCTGCATGCATTAAAGTGATGCAATTCATGAAAAAATGAACATGATACCATGAAAAAGGAAAAAAAACAAATTTCACAGCAGTGAAACATGCCTAAATTACTGACTGTACTGTTGCCTTTGGCATTACAGACCAGTACAAGAAATACTTAAACATACTCTGTGCAGCGATTCACTGCTGCTTTAAGAGACCAACTTCATAGAACAATAAAGTCTACTGGTTTTCAAAGCAATAAGCAAGCAGAGGTTCTGCAGCTCCTTGCATGCATCACCCGTGAGAACTTCAGTTCACTTTGCGCAATTCCTAGTATGTGGTTTTATGCAGAAAAACACAGAACTATAGCAGACTATTACCTTCCAATTCTCTCTCAAGAAATAAAAATGAACAACATAGAGCCAATATGGGGTAGCAAAAATCCAATAGCACAAATGAAATATTGCTATAGTTCTGTTACAATAAAAGAAAACAGTTCTTGTCATAAGGCCAAATGAGGCTTTTGCTATGCACCTATTATTTTGGTGACCCAAAGTGTTATTATTCAAAAAAGTCTGTATCGGTTGCATGGTTAGTTCAGCATTTCTTCCTGTTCTTGTGCCTGCGGTTCTGTTAAGTCATTAATAACCGGTGTCCCATTCTAAGAGGGTTCAAGTTACGAGGCGAAGCCAGGTTTTGCTAAGAAAACCAACTCTTGAGCCCCTACCTGCTGAGAAATGTCAAAGTTAATACTCGATTCAGAATATTATTAGAGATATTTCACAATGATTTCTTGCACCGGTGTAGCGCATAATACATTCAATAGTAAAAGGTTAATTCTTTGTATCATTTTAATTCACAATCATTATCAAGCCTGTTCAATAAGGTTGTTTTATTTTTCTTTGAACACTGTATTTACTGAGTCATGTATTTCAAAGCTGACAGAGCAATTTAAAGATCAAATGCGTACATAGAACACTCGTTGCTGAGGCAAGAACATACGTACTGAGCTCTAACACACATTCATAGTCAGTACAGTAAAAGTTACTCATGCTAATACCTAGCAAAATGCAGGGAAAGATCTAATCAGTGAGCAGAAATACTACTGCTATCAAAACACGTCCTCTCTGCACTCAAACTGGAATACTTCGTTCTGAAACACCTTTCTGAAATGGCATTTCTAGTGTAGCCATTACAGCACTAAGTCTTGCTAGGGTAGCTGCTCAACCTGCATGGCAGTCTGTGCTAACACCTACCACTCCCCCGTGTAACAAGCCATTTATCTACTAATGACTTCGAAAAGATGATACAAAAGGACTCAGGTGATTCTGGTTCTTGTGTCCTTTTTGAAAACTGAACTTTTACACCCTTTAAGTCAAAGCCTACGCGGATTATGCAGGAAATATTGGTTTTAACTTTAAATATACATAATAAGGATAAAGGAGCATGATTTAGAACGTTCATTTGATTCATACTGAATGCTACATCTTCTGAGTCACAGGAAATGTAGTTCTCACAAAAAGGTATAAATTGTGTTCAAGTAAGAAAACATTAACACAGTTGTTGCCATTTCCTACTTCACTTAAAAGAAAGACTAAAGAAACAATACTCATCACATTTCTGCTCGTATTTTAGGTCACTTCTTAATTTTTATCTTGAGTTATATGATTGGTGAAAGACTGTGTTTGCAGTGAGGCCAATGAAATGTGTAATTTCTCTTTAACTAAACCAGGTTCTGAATGACTTGGATTTTAAGCACTTGCTCAAAATATCTTAGAGCTAAATCTTCTTTTATTTCTTAAGGTTCTATTTCTTTGGTCTCTTCTTTGTCCAAGTTGTTAGTTTTCACACAGTAACATCACATAAAAACTAATATCTATACTTTCAATGATACTGCCTCACTTAAATTTGTCACGTTTAAAAGTATGTTTACCATTCAGCCTGTAACTATGTAGTGAAATGAGCTCCCTGATCCCCTCCTTTTGAAGCCACCTTTCACTTAGAATAACTTTTGGTTAAACACGTCTGCAGTGTTTACTCCATAGGAAATATAAGCCTGCAAGTACCCCACTGGTACTTCACATCAGCATTTGTCCAACAACTATTTCATGTTTGTTTGCATGACAAGCTGGCTTCTCCAGGGAGCCACCCAAACTGCCTCAGTTTTCAGTATTGTCATTTGATAAATAAAAACTATATTCTAGTATAGACCACTAAATTGTGGAGGTTGCCTACAACTTGAAGGCAACAGAGAGTATCCACCCCATCTTTTTCTGAACCCTTCACAGAGCTGTTGGGACTGGAAATAGAGGCTATCTCAAGGTGGTTAGCTTTGTAAGGAGCATTGCCCATTTCTCTTTCACTTTAATCTTTTAATCCTACTAATCCCTATTACACACTGTTTTTTTCTGTGTGTAAACTGATGCTCCTGCCCCTGCCAAGACACTTTCTGCTCTTCCTTGCTTATTGTTTACTCTGTGCTTTTGAATAGAGCATTAGAGCGGTTTGCAATAAGATTCAGTGGGTTTTGATGCACCTTGAACTAACCTAAGCTGGAAATTTCAAAGGCATTTTCAACCTAGTAATAAAGTTTCAGAAGAATTTCCTTGTGATGGTGATGACTTTGTGACAGAATTTGAAAACTTAATGAAAGGATTATATGACAGAATTATCTATGATAATAGCAATAAACTGAAATAGGAGGGATTTCCATTAGCACCAATATTCCTACACAAGCCTAGAAGAGTGCCTTATTTTTACTAAAATCAAGTACCTACGACTTTATAAATTGTTTTGCAAAATGGTGTTTTCCAACTACTTCTAAATGGAGATTGTGACATGAATTGAAGATGGCTTATTTTTTTTTCATTTAAAGTTTGCATACATGTTTTATCTTCTGAAGTGGCACAGACTCCACTATTTCTTCACAAGGAGGTCACATGAAATGCTTTTTGTTCACCCTCCTTCTCTCAACACATACAAACACAATGAATTAACTAGATATAATGCCAAATGGCTGTGAAGCTTACAAAGCTATGTTTATCAAGACACATTTAAGACTTCCTAATGGATTTTCTTGCCGTATGACACTTCATCTTTATAAATTTATTCTCTGTAGACAAAATTTAATTTGTTGTAGACAAGATTAAAAGGTCATAAACAAAACATTGTCATTCAGTTTGCCCTTTAAAGTCATTTCAAAATATGATATATGATCTGCTTAATTATGTTAGAATTTGGTGTGACTGTATAACTTCTCCAAGATATGCCTGTTTAACATGGTAAGCATCACTGTCACAGTGAGAAGTCTAACAGTATGCAGCTAACAGAGCATACTGGTAAATCACTATGAGCTACGTACGCTAAACATTCCCATTAGCTCTCCTGAATAGTACGACAAATACGAAGAATTAGGAAGTATGGACATAAAATCTTGTCCCAGGGCATAACACAGTGTGCAGAAGGGAAACAGAGATAAAAAAGACCACTTCTCTCCTTCATACGGCCATGTTCCCACCCATCTGCCATCAACATGTTGTGGATATTTTAAGCCTGCAAAGGTTCAAAAAGCAAGTAAACTCCCAGAAAAGACCAAATAATATTTCCTGGTCTGGGAAAAGGAAGAACAGAGAACGGAAACCAGGTAACTGCTCAGCACACAAAACAGATTTTTCTCCTCAAATTTTTTGTCATCTAATATTTGTGGAAGCAAAAGGTGTACCACTACATTTTTCACACAGTCCTATTAATACAGTGAAAGTGCTAACATACATCCAAGACTCAGAGGACAAGAGAGATAGCTATACTGCAAGAAAAATAATTAGTTCTTTTGAAAAAACCCTGAAACTAAATGGAGACAAAAATTTAGAAAATTCTCTGCACTTACTGTAAGCTATGTGCAAATTGCCTAGCAGTTTTACAGATGTGTTTTTCTTGAAAGTAATGAAAATAACTTGACTTATAGTACAAGTCAAGTATCTCAGCTAGTGTCCTGTTCAGTATTCTTCTAGGACCACAGTCATCTTGGCTCTGTAATACAGGAGCATCTGGGTACCTCTCACAGTCACATGTTGTAGTCTTAGAGGCCAGGGAAGGTCACATTACTATCCGTAATGAATAAAGTTCTGATTAACAACATGCATGCAGAAAATAATCATGGCGGCAAAGAAGTAGTGAGAGCTTTCTTCCAAATAAAACAGGAGTCTAGCAATTTCTGAAACTTTTGAGAATTTATTGTATTTGTGCTTCTAATTAAACTGCATGGCCAAACACATGCAGCAGTACCAATGTGTTGTGCTCGTGTCTGACTCTTGGAAACAACTCTGAGTGTCTGTAGTTTTTGAAGAATGTTCCACTTAATGAACTAATTATGTCCTATATGTGTTTTTCAGGCTGTGTGAAGAGACCTCCCGGTTTGGTCAGAACAGCTAAGATGCCCTAAAGACAAAATATTTATGATGCCATTTTTACCAAACTTTTCTCCTGGAAATGGTATTTCACCTTTTTCTTTTCATTATTCCATACTCTATTTTGGCAGAAAAGTGAAAAACAGACAAATCAAGCACCCATAAGGTGAACTGATCCAATTAATTACCGGTTTTCTTACAGGATTTTGCTCAAAATACAAGTCTATCCTTCAGTAGGATACTCACAGTGGGTATTAGTTTGTTTCTGTGGTTTCTGCAACCGAAACCATAAGCAAGCATTAATTTTTAGACATAACCTCACTTGACGTGATCATTCCTTCTTCCCCTCACCATCTATACAGGTTTTTTTGATGCTTAGTAGGCGCTGATTAAGAGCACTGCTTGACATTGTAGGACCATTGATTTGGGGGGGAGGGGGCTCTTCTGTCACTATTGTGGCCCTCCACCCCATTTTCTTTCTTTTTATTTTTTTTTTCTTTTCTTTTCTCTCCTCAGAGTACACAAAGTGCTTTATTGCAGGCTGATCCCAGTAAGCGGTCACTATTTAAGCAAAGACCTCCAGAGTACTTCAGTCTTTTTGAAACAGGTCTCCAATAGTCTATTTCACATTAAGCCTTTAATTATAAATTGGTAAGGACAAAGTGTTTTAGTCCCCTATTGCGTTATGATAAGGATTCAAATGACTTCAGGTATCAGTTTGTTGCAAAGTGGTTAGACAAATGGTAAAAGTAACTGTCAGAAGTGACCACTGTTTCTCACTACTCGATGGATTTGAAATATCTTTAAATTTTATTACACACAAAATCTTTGTCTTTGCCCTGACATTTAAGTAGCAGGAGGCACTTACTACCCTGAGATAATTTTCTGTTCCACTGATGTTATCTCCTAAACATATATTGTTATGAAAAACTGAATATTCACAAAATGAACTTGTGTGTAGTGCCATTCTGAATATCTGTGTTCAAGTCCAGAATTACAGCAGACTTAATTTTGTGGTTGTTTTTTACAGCTTGTGTAGCCTGGAATAGAAATAAAAGTTGGAGTAGGTTTTTTTGCTGCTGTTTGTTTGCTTTTTTTAAAAAGGACATCATTAAAATATTTTAAGTCTTTCAGAATGAATAAACAGCACAGAAAAGCCAATTAACTGCTTTTAATGGGCAAAACTGTAGCACAACTACCAAAAGTTTTAAGTAGGTAAATATCACACAAGGACTCTGGAGTTCCTTCAAATGCTAATATGCTTTACAGTTAAAGTTTGACTTCAGCTTTGTTACAAACCAAAATGATTGTCTTTCCTGCTGAGCAGGTAGCTATGCTGCCTGGCTAGCCACGCTACAATGGCTTTTTAAGTGTCTATCACTCAAGCTAAAAAAGCTTGCAATGCCATCTGGTCATTCATAATTCTCACAGGCTTGAGAACACACGAAAGTACACCAAGGCACTAATAAGACTAAACAGATATCACTGAAGAGCAAGAGAGAAAGAACTAAGTATGTGCATTAACGCAGGTGGGCAATTGCTTTGCATGGCAGAACGTGACAAGGTAACATTTAAACAGAACGCCTGTCCAAGCGTAGAATAAGATGCACAGGGTTGTTTGCAACATGTTTGGCTATTTTCAATAGTTAAACATAGTAAGGGGGAAACCAGGATGCTGGTGACACACATTAGCCCAACACAGTCACTCCCTGCAACCAAACCCTTCACAACCTGGAGCACAGCAGAGGCTGGCACTCAGCTCATGCTGACTGGCATAGCGAGATGATTTCAGCCGTCTGAATACACACATTTTCTGCAGGATCCAACCAAATTATTGTGTTGCTACTGGGCAAAGCGGTTTACCTGTAATTTCTTACAGAAAATGAGATGATCATCTTATTCAGAAAATACAATAAAGCATATCAAGATATCAAAGACTTCATCTCTCTGCGAAGAATGTGAAAGAGAATGCTGGCGTCACTGCAAAGGATAAACTCTGCCTATACAGCACTGTTATATCCAAAAATGCTCACCTGTAAATCCATTTTCACTGCCCTAAAATGCACGTTCACCAGGAAAGATGGCACATGTAAATAATGTCTGAAAAGATGTGTTTCTAAATGAAATAAATAGTTAATACAGTTATATGATATGCTGTACAATAGATTTGAAACACATTCTTGAGGAATGGCACCAAAATGTATTCTTAAAATTCTTTTTCTCTTTTACCAAGTTAACTTACAAATTTACTGTCTGGTATTTTTGACTCCAAATAAACTCTTGGTACCCTGCTTTGTTAAATTTACGTAATTTCAAGTGTATTTACATTACTGTAACAGTAGCATTGCAATGTTATCTTTACATAACACAACATACAGATATCTTTGTCTTTTCTCTAGAATTCTAAAAAAGTCATGTCCAGAAATATCTCATTAAGGTATCACAAATAACTTATCTTTCTTTCTACCTATAAATGCCATAGTCCAGTTCAAACAAATACTAATACCTCAAGATTAGGTCAGAGATTAATAAATGAAACAACAAAACATCCACCACGAAAGCTGACAATTAGATACACCCTTCACTTCCTACCATGTCCTTAATCACCTTCTAATTTTACCCAGACCTAAGAATAGTTTTCCTGAGTTACACAGACACAAAAATCAATACTTCAGAAGGCCGAAATTAATCTTAAAAATAGGTATACTTGCAACATGCCAGTAGTGAAAGGTATACGAAAACAGTGTGTTTTCAAAGCGCACTAGCATGGGAAGCTACTCAGTTCTCACTGTACTACATATGTCTTATGTCCCAAATTATTCCCGTAGGACAGGATACCAAATAAGGCTCACGTGAACAACACTTTTCTTAAATCCTTTCATAAGCAAAAAAACTTCCTGTAGCGTCCATCAGAAATAATTTAATCCCCATCAGTAAGCAAGTTTGTTCCCTGTTATATTAAAACAAAAGAAAGAATAATTAAGTCTTTACAATATACTTTTTTCCAGCCGAGTTCTGTTTTACATTTTTTTGTGCCTCCGCAACAGACGCCTCGCCACTGCTGTTCTGTGCCTGCTACTCTACCATGTGGTGTTCGTTACACAGCCTGCTGAGAGACCAGTCAGCCAGATAGGACCAGCAGAAAAATGGGAACTTCATGAATAAACATTTGCTTAAAAATCACATTATTTCATCATTTTCTCTTTCTACCATGGTTACTCCACATCTGTAAATTGAACTAGTACCAGCAAAACCTACTGCAGTGCTTTAGCTTCCACTGGCACAGAGATTTATATAGGCCCACAATACGCATTTATATAACAGCAGTGTCTCCAAGCTCGCAAACTTCCTATCGAGACCATTATTTCATCCCTTTGGGTGTTCCAATCATCTTCCATTTTTTACCAAGATAAGCAAGGAAAAGAATGAATAAGAAACTGGGATAAAGAATAAGAAAAATGCTTTCCTTTTCAACATTTGGATTTGCTTCCTTACAATGTGGGTTCTCAGGTATCAGCAGGAACAGACTTCTGTTAAAGAAGGACAGCATGAATTTCTCAATCACAGAAAGATCAATCAGTCATCAGAAATTATTACTGACTGTAGACATCCAATTTGAAACACATTTGAAGAGCCACATTTTACTATGTGCAGAATGTGTCTTAAGAATTAGGTGCTACTTTAATATTTAAATGGACATTCAAAAGTACTAGACACTTCAAAAGCACGGCCTTCGGCTTTAATACTTGAACAAAGAAGCAGTTGTGCAAAAACATCTAAAATCTCTTCTTCTCCAGTTCATCTCCTACCTTTTCTATTCTCTTGCTATTCCTAAATCCTATGCATACGTCATACAGAAAAAAAATAAACTGTATTCAGGAAAAAAACCCCAACATTATCAAAGTAGCTATCCTAGAACATCTTATGAAAAAAAGCTAAGGGCTACTCTGGCCTGATTACAGAAATAAATTTGCCGTTTTCTTTTGTTTTCTTCCCAAGCAACTACATACCACAGCAACTGCCCACCACATGAGGAAAAAAAAATTCCTAAAATAAGCAGCTCTTCTTTCATTCCATAAAAAGACAAATTGCTAGGAAAGACTGTGTGTGTCTATAGCATGCAGAAGACTTGTTAAAAGGTTAATTTTTAAGGAGTTTTTAGCAGTCGGTATTAAGTACTAATGTACTGTACTATTTTAATAGTTACAATTGATTAAACACTTCATGTTTATATACTAGCTTCACTATTATTGGGGTTTTTTCCCCCTTTACTTGTATTTTTCCATGCAAGTCCTTCTTTCATACATCCTGTAACCCTATCTCTCTCCTCACTCTGCTTGGAATTTCAAAATAAGGAATACTAAAAACTAAATCAAATATGAATTCTGATGTTCTGATTCAGATATTGGGTTTGCATGGCAAGGTTTTGGTTTTTGAAAAAACACACACAAAAAAATCACACGACATCAAATCCAACTGATATTTATATGGTAACAAATAAGTGGTAACTAACACGTGCTCTATCCCAATAAACAACAAACTCATTTACACATGTCTCATATAGGTATCAGTCATCTTTTATGTATCTAGAAGATTAGGAAATCTCAGAAATACTGGCTATCTACACGCGTGGCAGGAGACAAGCAAAAACACAAATTCACACTGGCAGCGTGCATAGATCTTTTTGCTTTCTTACATTCTTTTAAGAGAACCAAGGATATATGACAATTCTCGTCTTCCAGTAGTCTGCTATTCAGTGATTGTCTTTATCCACACTACAAGGAGATGTGATAGACACTAATGAACTAGACGGTCTTCCAGGAACTGATAACAATGTCTGTCCTTTGTTTCTCATGAACCAAATTTAAAAAAAGTGAAGCCACATGCCTAACACAACCTGCTCAGTTGCTGAGGCAACTCCTGAGGGAGATGCATATATTTCAGTTGGACACAGCAGGAGGTATTGAACCCTCAGGTTCTAAAAACACTGATGACTGTCCTTTTGGTCCTTTGCTGCCTCTAGCTATTGCACTCTTAAGGTCCCAAATACCTCAAAAAGTGCATCTTCTACATCTTTCAGCGGCCAGAAGTGAAAAAAAGATTCTAATCACTATTTTAGTAGGTAACAATTAGCTGGTGAGAGAAAGCTGCTTCCTTAACACTGTAAGAAACCCTTCAGAAAACTTACACTGAGGAATCAAGTAGCTCAGTCTAAAAAAGTTTGATCTTTAAATCTTACACGCTAATACCCATGGCTGAGGTTTTTTTTTGGGGGGGGGGGCTTGCTGTTCTTAGTTTTCTAGCCCTCGATTCAAACAGTGTTTGGAATGTTCTCTTCACAAAGGCTATCCCAAATCCATTTCCATGCCCTTACTAACTAGAAACATTAAGGTCAAATTCTGTCTCTCTGCTAGAACGTAAAGCAAAGCCAGACTGATTCTACCATGCTTTTATTAGACGTCTACACGGTTCTGGACTCCTTCCAACAGGAGGGGCTAAAAGAGAACAGTGGTACTTCTGTAACCACAAAGCTTTCCCCTGTGAGACCTCATCACACTGCTTCTCTTGAGAAATGACAGACCTTTCCAAATAACTTAGTGCTCCTCAGCACTGCTTCTTAAAATCCTGATTTATAGCCCCACTGCCAGACTGGCTCTAGTCGTATCTCAGCAATCAAAGTAATTTTTTGATTGTCTGTCTGCTCTGGATCACTTCTGAACATACCTAGAAAATCCCGGAAAAAAAAGAGCTAGAGACGAGCCCGCTTCCCAGGGCATGAATACACCATTTTATACAGCAGCACCGCTGATCCGCTTGGAAACGACAGGAGAGGAGAGCTCACAGCAGCCTCACTCTGAAAACACACCACCCCCCACAAAACATGTCATGCTGCTCCCAAGACATCACGCTGTTCCCTAGCAAAATATTTCATTTACTCACTATGCTTGCTTTGTACGTTATTTTTAAGGTCCAAAACCACCACTTTACTGCCACTGCAAAACCCACTTCTTGAACATAATAAAGTTCTGGTTTAGTAAATGCAAGTTCACACAGCAGCTGCATAAATTTCTAGTTCATTTACTAACCAATCAGTAATATTGGTCCAGCAAATAGGTATTGCTACACGTACATGAAGAATTCAGTGAAGTATAACACCTCTCCCTGGGATGGGATTGTTGCATGGAGTGTGTTACGCAGTGCTGATATCTATCCTGAAGGCATAAAGTTCTTGAGAGAATAAAAGAAAGTTATTTTCCAAGGAAAGCTTTAGAAGTATAGCTTCCAAGACCTAATGTTCTGTTCAAATAGATACAACAGCAGAAGCTCCCTGTGGTGGTTACTTTCTTTGCTCTTTTTACTACATCCTTTTGAAAACCTTCCTATAGAATTCATTTTTGGCTGACACATTGGAGCAAAATTCATAGTTTGGGAGTTCCAGGTTGGGAGGAAGGTTATCAAATTGTCATTGATCAGTTTACTCACTAATCTACCTTTCCACTCCAAATTTTTTTGTGCTCAACAGCAGGGAAAGAATGGAGTCGGAGGAGAAACAGGGAGACAGGGGCACCAACCCCATCGGTGAGTAGCAAAGGGAAACATCAGCTTCAGCAGCAGAAGAAACAGAGGTCACGAAAGAAGAGCAAAACACAGGCACAACAGCAAGACAAACCCTTAGAACTCTAGCAGGAAAAAACTGCAGTGAAGGAGCGGAGAAGCTGAAGGGCAATGAGGTGAAACTCAGAGGAAGTGGAACAAACAGAGATGGATATCACAGAGGTAAAGAATCAAGCGAGTTGGAAAGACACGCACACTTTGTACTACATCTGCCTTTGCTGCAAAGACGTGACAAACCCAGGAGAAAATGCCTATGTTTCTATAGACTATCCATCTCCGGCACTGTAAAGGCCACACTGAATACTTCTGCCTGAAAATAATCCATGCCATAGTATAATGACACAGTAAATAAAAATTTAGGGACAGACTATGTCAACTAAATGACTGCAAGCAGTAGCCCAAAAGCATTTAAAATTTGTTCCAAAATTGTGAAGACTAGCTTTATTACATCAGCTTTTATATCACGGTTTGTCTGCTCTACTCTAATTCTATGCTGATTTATCTATACTTCTACATCCAACACAGAAGTGATAAGTCGTCATGAATCCTAATCATATGTCCCAGCTAACTGAACAGAAATCATATCATGTATTCATATATAGTCTGTATGAAATCTGTACAGCCGGGGGATCCAACAGTGCACAGACTAAACAGTTTTGGCCCAAATTCAGTGCTACAGAATGACAGTTCTATTAACAGTATTGGTCTTTTCAGCTTTTGTTAGAAAAAAACCAAAGAAATAAGCATGACACTGTCCAAGAGACATGCCCGCATTGAATTATTTTCTTATAGGCCAGATGTACATGAATGTGGAGCGAGGTTCTCACATCACAGAACGGCAGGCATTGGAAGGGACCTCTGGAGATCACCTTGTCCAACCCCCCTGCCGAAGCAGGGTCACCTAGAGCAGGCTGCACAGGATCTCGTCCAGGCAGAGTTTGAGTATCTCCAGAGAAGAAGACTCCACGACCCCTCTGGGCAGCCTGTTCCAGGGCTCCATCACCCTCAGAGTGAAGAAGTTCTTTCTCATGTTCAGCTGGAACTTCCTACATTTCAGATTGTGCCCACTGCCCCTTCTCCTGTCGCTGGGCACCACTAAAGCCTTTGCTGTCTGATAATTAATAACACAGTGTTTGGTTCAACAAGGATATAATTAAAATTTCAAATGCAAGCATTATAAATTACTGATACTTCAGGATTATAAATCTCTGTAGTGCTTTCTAATGAAAATAAATTGAATTGACACTGTTTCTAAAGGAGTTAACTCATTTCACCTTCCCTCTTCGTATCTGATTAAGCTCTCTCGCTTTGTCTTTTGGAAACATTTGAAACATCTTCCTGCAAATCACGAGTTCAGTAACGCCCAGTGTCATTAAGCAAGCAAACAAAAAAACAAAAAAATACGCCCAACCTGACTATTCATGGATATTAGCAACTTTACATTAAAGGCTGAAATAATTACTTTAGGCTTCATGGATACACGAATATTTCTATTACCCTACTTGATCATGCCTAAAATTGCAACTTTGTTAAGAGGTCCCCATCACAATAACCTGTTCTAGTTTGATGAGAAGAGCTACATTCAGCTGCCGCTGACAGATGACAGAAGTGTGGTAAAACAGACATCAGACTCAATCAGTATTAAGCAGAAGACAAAGTACATGGAAATTAAAAAAATAATAAAATGTCGTGACATCTACCTTCTCAAAGAAAAATGAAATTAATTTCCAAGAACTGAACATAGTACAAATACTTTGTTCTGAATTGTCTGACTAAATGGGAATGTGGTTCACTCTTTTCTATGTCATAAACTCGAGACGAATTCCACCAATCTGACATTGCATTTTTTCTGAATGGGGATTATCTAAAGTCTAAGCGACCTGAAATCTTCATACATGCCTGCACAATACATGTGTGGTTGTTACAAATATTTCCGTATCTGCAAAGCCCGTTATGAGCAAAATTTAGAACTACCCCACCCCCCAACTTTCATAGAGACAGAACAACATCTTCCAAGTAATCCAAAACTTTATCTTGGTCTTTCTTTTAAGATAGTGGGCTTTCTAACTCAAGAAGTGAATACTTTCCAGCTGCCCCACACTGTAAGAACTGTTTCAGTTTTGTAATAAGTACGCAGTGGACGACAGAGTCTTACACAGCTCTGACCAAACAACCCTCTTGATCTTCACAGACACGACAGACCCAATATCTTTTGCTAAGTAAGAGAAGGTGTTAAGTCACAAAAATTGACTGTCAATTATTGACTATTGTTTACTTCTGGAAGTGTTTTGTTTTTTTTTTACTGTGCATCTTTGCTGTCACCAACTCTGGAGTTCCACAAAGGTTTACAACAAAATCCTACTATGACTTCTGTAGGATCCTACCAAAATGAAAGTAGTAAGTGTTCAAGAGAAATACAATTAAGGCAGAAGGAGGTGAACAGAGAAACTGTTTTGTTTTGGATATTTTGGAATGTACTTCTGCAATAATTCAGAGAAGCAAATTCAGTACCTATTAACAGAGGGTTACCAGTCTGGGAACAGCTTCAAGTCATGAAGTTCAATTTTAAGTACAGGCAGAAGAGTGCAACCCTCCTTGACCTCCCATATCTTAGCTCATCTTAGACGACCTCATCTGTCTGCAGCTGACTCAAATTACAGCAATTTTTTTAAATCGCTTAAACTCTTCCCCATTATCTTTGCAATAGAATGTGCATATTTGTCTTGAGATTTAGTAGTGTCCTAGACTGGATACTGCATATTGCATGTTCAGTGTCTACTCTCAAAGAGGTATGAGAAGGTCATAACGATACGTTGCTGAAGATATCGAAGGCTTTAACAGAAAGTGCTTTTTTCTTAGTCCGAAATGAAAGAAAAGGAGAAAAAGGAACAAATTTAGGAAAAAAAACAGACCAAAAAAAAATTCTCAAACTACCAATAGCCTCTGCCTCCATGTGAGCAGGCGCTTGCTAAGTCAAAAGACTGCACTCACTTAAAACAGAAGAGTCAGACTGGAACTTAACCACTAGGCAAGTAGTAAATTAAACACAGGCTTCAAAGCATAAGCCTCAGGAGAATTCAAAACATTGATTTTCAAATAACTTGGTTTTTTATTCTCTTTGAGAAGCTGTTTCGTTGCTCAGAACCTATAACCTCACAAGTCACAGACTTATAAAATCTAAATAAAGTACATCTCATGTACGGTCTAATTATTTGGAGATTATTTTGATACAAAGTATTAAAATCATATCACGATTTGTCAAAATACTGTAACATAGATGCCTATAAAGCAAGTAAAAAGTGGAACTATCGCTCAGTAAAAACATTGCAAGGTGATCAACTAAAGAAATGTTTATAGACTGCTCTATATTCAAGATTAATTGATGCCCACCACTAGAGAAGTCGAGCAGTTGCAAGAAAGTCAGCAAGAAAGTTTGTGCACGTGTGTGTATATATGTATACACACAGAAGAAAATCTGTACAAGAAATACTGAGTAAATACGGATGGCTAAAACAACAAAAATAATAATCCTGAAAAAGGATACAGAATACCTGCAACTTTATGTCAAACTAGTGTTTTATATTGTCCATATTTTGCAAGTATTACTTTGCTTAGGAAAGAGTGAGCTTTAGTGACAAATTAGACTATCGTACGTGGAATATATTCTAGGGAACAACCTTCATTTTTAGGGAAAAACAGACAGAAGAACTAGCAACTGACACTCATAAAAAAAAAAAAGAATGTGCTTTCTGTCCTGAAACAAATACAGGACAATTTAGTTTTGATCAAGAAGACAAAACAGAAAGCAGAATTTGGGCTGCAATGTAAGGAAAAACTGGAAAAAATGTTTAAGTAATTATTCATTTTCTACAATCCACACAAAGTACTTTTGCTAAAGGAAATATTGCACCCTAGAGTCTGTACTATATAATTTAGCATGAAAGGAAGGATATATAAGGATGTGAAAGAAGTCTTAAGTTAAGCAACTAAGCTATCCTGAACCCTTTAAGAGCACATTATCCTATAGAAATGAAGTAATAGCAACTGAAGGTTATTCCAAGATAGAAGTCCTGACACGTGGTTGAGAAAAAATATTTCCCTCTCCAAATGAACCCAAGCACATATTTCATTTTAAGTTTGATCTTTTAACTGTTTCCTCTTCCTCTGATCTGCTTTTTGTTTATTTATTAATATGGATATACCTGTATTGAACTAAAACATGGCTCTACAAACCATCCCCTCTCCTCCCTTGCAAAAAAAAAACCCTTCAAGATTTGAACTACAGTAAGAGGAGGAAACTCATGGCACTTGACATCTTTAAAGAAATAAGTCTAGAAAATGGATATCCATTACATATAACTGTCTGACTATATACAAAATATACCAATACATCTAATTATTGGAGTTAGAAAGAGGCATGAGCTGTGACAAGCAAAGACCCCTTCTGACTTTTCAATACTAAGACAAGTAAGTAAGAATCTTACTCTTCAAGTAAGATTCCAAGCCAAAATTCAAAGCAGAAATAGCAGTCTTGCAAACTTAAATCCCTAATAGTTAAATCCCTAACAGTTCACAGGCACAGAGATATCAAAATGTGAAAGACATGCAGCTAGAGCTAACTGCGCTTGGAGGCAACATCATTAGTTCTTGTATGTTGCTTCGGACATATCATTTTCAGCTGCAGAAAAAGCTTTTGATCTTAGACACAGTTTAAAAACAGAGGAATATCAACAATCCGTTTAATCAATCTGTGGCTAAAAGGAGCAATTTCATCATTCAGTTGTTCACTCGTAACCCAAAACCACCTCCTTTCTCGTGTCAGCACAAGGACTCACATGTGGTGAATCGAAACAGCAAGTGATCTAAGAACAAGTTAATTCAATCAAATTCACTGTGAGGCCATATGCATTTGTGCTAGCACAGGGGAAGAAAGCCAGAAGGCTGTATCAGTCTCTTCAATAGAAATGCAATTGCTAGGGTTAAACCACAGCGCAAATCACGCTGATGCAGATTCCTGTTGCACGCTCACTCTCAGTATTGGTATACTACTAAGCAAAGCTGCAAAAAAAATCCCACAAGATGAGTTCAGAAAAATAAAACAGGAAAACACTGCAAGATTAATGCATCACCGCTTCTAACCTGCACTAGCACAGTGCTGTTAGCACAACTATCTACTGGAGGTAAACAAGAACACATTTTTATTTTATACTGTTATCCTATTCTAGAGTGAATACAGCTGTTATATATTTCTAATCTTTTTCCTTACCTTTCTCCTTTTTCTATTCTAATTACATGCCTGCATTACAGATTAAGAAACACAGGCTAACATACACGAGTCATTTATACACACAGAAAATGTAAAGATGCAGCCACCTCAACAAAAGCCATAAAACGTAGTTCAAACAAATGCCATTTGGCCATCTATATCAAAAAGCCATTCCCGCTTTTCTTTTTTCTCCACAGTCTCTCTCTTTCTCCTATCAGTAAAAAGTTACTTAACTCTCTAGCCAAAACCGTATCTCAAAACCTTCCTAATTGGCTTCCGTTATTCAGGCAGCACAACAAATTGCAGAAGTACATAAGGCTGGAAAACCATTGGCCATTGTGCCAACCAGCACCTAGAATCCAAAGTTACATAGGTCTTCTACACGTTCTCTACACAGAAGAGATTATTACTCAAAGCAAGTGATTCTGTGATTCAAAACAGATCATGACTGTCAACTGGTGCAGCTCTGTGATTCCCTATGTCCAGTCAGCAGAGCAGTGGACCCGTACGGACACCAAACGGAGAAACCGTGGCCAGCTACTTAAATAGCAAAAGACTTTTACCAGATCAGTAAGCCCAATACAAATTAAGTTACAGTAAAGCCCACCACTAATATGTTTAACAGCAACCGTGCAATCAGCTGGCATTCATTAGAGTGACAAAAATATACAAAACAATGGAAAGCAGGACGATGCCAGAGCCTCCACCAACCGGGCCAACTGCAGAAGCTGAGCTGCGTGCTGAAACAACAAAGCCACATAAATTGTTCCCACCACTAATGAAACACAAGCAGTCCAATAAATCACCAGAATTATTGACTTCCAGAAGGTTCTTTTCTGCACGGTATAGTAACAGACATGAAGTCTTGGGAAACCAGAAGAAAAACAGGCTTGTCTCACAGGCCAAGCCACACAACTTGCTGATACCCGTAAGCATAGGCGTGACTTAAATGTAATCAGACAAGTGATTCTCTGCTTTGAAAAGATGTTACCAACGGTCTGTCACAGGCATTGGGACTACACAAAGATGGGACTAGAAAAATTCAGACGGAAACAATAAAGTAATTTCTTATGCATTATGAGGAAAGGTTTGATCAAACCCAGGACCATATAATGCTTCAAAAGCTTTTAGTCTGCTCTGCCAGTTTAAAAAAACAAAAACCCAAAACATTGCTGTTTTTCATATGACTTTAGCAGTATATGAAAATTTATAGATGAGTACATCATTCTATGACACTTTTTTAATATAAGTTCCTTGCATCCTCTATATTTTGAAATCTTCCCAGTTGTACATGCTTTAACTCGACTTTGTAAAATGACGTGGTTTTGTGCATTCAGTATACTGCACTGTAATTATTAGACCACAAACTGCTTATAGCTCTACGTGGTAGCATGGAACACTCCATCATACTGGCATCCCACAGGAAAAAATTGCAGCAACAGACTCTTCTCCAGCTGATTCTCCAAAAGCTGCCATAATATCTTCCGTTGTGAGTACCAGAGTAATTTAGTAGATTGGGCAGACATCCAGAGAAGTGCCTGGATTCCTAATGCGTCTGATGTTGAACCCCAGAAGAAAAGAAACAAGAAATAAACAGGGAAAAGTGAAAGACAAAATTCCCCTAAAGACAAGAAGGCAAATAACTTGTCAAATAAGGAGGACAGAAACTGCCACCCTCTTCTCAATCTAGATTTTCTTCTCCTAACAGCATTACTGATTATTTAATTGTATTAAAAGGAAAATCATTAATAAAACGTAATGAGCAAAATTTTCAAGCACTTGGCAAACCATCCTAAGCCTTACGCCTGGGTCTTCTACAAGGGAGCCATGAAAGATTAGGCAGGAAACACAGCACGAGTTGTGAGGGAACATATTCAAAGATTATAAATATTTCTCTCTATTGTTAGAAAAGGTTTTCCTTACCTGAATCTTGATTTAAGCAAGAATTTCATAACAATTACAATTTTATTAAAGCATTAGTTTCTAAAGGACTGAGTCGCTGTTCAGCTCCAAATTTTACTAAAGACTAATGAGACATGAAGGAGAATTAATCATCTTATCCTCAAAACTCTTCAGTGGAATTTAGAATAAATACCACTGGTCCAAGAAACACACCCCCCCAAATAAACAAAACTATCTGTTTACAAGAACGAACATTCTGTACTTCCTTTATGATCTTGTTTTCTCTGGAAATTAGATTTCTCACACTGAATTTTTCCCTTCATAAAAGCAAGAAAATTTCAGAAACTACAAGAGTGTCAAATATTTAAAAAAAAAAAAAAAAAACAAATTCACAAAAACAGGTACATCATCTTCCACAGAAATAACCTTTTTCAGGGAAAAGCACTATATCCATTAACTGCCCCCAAATTCTCTATCTCCTGTGCTATACTTAGCTTTTTATGAAACACATTGAAATAAGATAGATTCTTATGACAAAACGGAACAAATTATTAACACTGACAGCCTGCAGAAATTGTTTAGCTTTCTACCAGTGCATACTTTTACAGTAAGATGGATCACTGCAGCTATAAATGGTGAAACATGAAAGAACAGCTGTTCTGTGAGAAGCGAACTAAAAAATTTTTCCAGGAAACGATAAACTATCAAGAAAGGTTAACTGATGGTAGCACCCAAAATAAAAGGTATACTAATGCCATCATCTAAAAACCTGCCTCAGCTGATGCAGTAGCCTCTCCTAAGCCATCTTGAGCTTTCCTTTAAAGGTACTCAAAACCATAACAGGTGTAACAACTAAATCAAAACTACAAATTTTTGTGGTTATAGAGAGCTTTCTTTTCTCTTCTCAGTAGCTACTCAGGGACATGAACACTGGTGCACAGGCAGGTAGTTCATTTGGACTCTTTGCAGATGAACTGCAGCATCAGCGCACTGCAATGTATTTTTGACCAGTTCTCCTCAGTGGGGCATATTTTTGAACTATACATTCAACAGCCCACGCCTCGAAATTGGAATGTACTAAGTATCATACCAAAGCTGTGTCAGAAGGACAGGGGTATATACCCCTCATCAGGAAGGAAGCTTACTTTTTTCCTCGAGAGAAATTAGAAGGCCTGATAAAAGATCCTCCTTACAACCAGCTTCACAGCATTTTTCCGTCCAGCTCGTACTGCCACCGATTTGCATCAGTCGATCCAGGTCCCTCAGGCACTTACCTTCACCACAGCGAGTATTTCTGTACAATGGCTCATTCTACACAGATACTCATGAAGACACTTATGATCTATTTACTGTAGTTCTGCTTTTTCTACGCGAAAGGCAGGAAAAATGACTAAGAAAGCTTCTCAACATCTGTTCGAAAACACAACGTTTTCTGCCATTGTACTTCAGTTTCCTTTTTCCTGCTGCCCCAGGCCATCAAAAAATCCTTGGAAATTAACACATACAGACAGCACTTCTACATCATTTCTAGTAGTCAGCAATAATGTGTCTTGCACGGCCAACAGAAAAATATTTTTATGTTAGTTTTGAATTTTCTCAGGGCTCTAGATGTAAGTTCAAAGCATAATTTTTCACTTGATAATTGTGGGAAAAGTTGTTTACATACTCGAAAGAGAAAGCAGTATGACTGGTCTGTGCAGGGCGGACCTGCTGGAGAGCAGCTCTGTGGAGAGGGACCTGAGTGTCCTGGTGGACGATACGTTGACCATGAGCCAGCAGTGTGCCCTGGTTGCCAAGAAAGCCAATGGGATCCTGGGGTGCATTAGGAGGAGTGTGGCCAGGAGGTCGAGGGAGGTTCTCCTTCCCCTCTACTCTGCCCTGGTGAGGCCTCATCTGGAGTACTCTGTCCAGTTCTGGGCTCCCCAGTTCAAGAAAGATGAGGAGCTACTGGAGCGGGTC